>ENA-OQJV01000118-OQJV01000118.1-human-gut-metagenome-genome-assembly--contig:-NODE-118-length-12588-cov-3.169569_pt1 | contig 12588 bp, 11 predicted proteins | sample MGYA00242616_ERZ504783 | MGnify/ENA primary metagenome ERZ504783 (study PRJEB26092, sample SAMD00036360) | human gut metagenome | host: Homo sapiens | study: EMG produced TPA metagenomics assembly of...
CCTATCCCCCTGTGTGCCTTGGTGTTGGTGCTGTGATATTTTATTATTATGCGAAGCACACAGAAGGAACTGTTTTAGCATGGACCGAAACGGAGTGCAGACAAAATACGAGTATCGTGCAGTTTTACGAATATGAGCAATGCGATTTAGGATAGTTACTGGATGTTTATAAAAATCAGCTATACAATAAAAAGTATAGCTGATTTTTTTATGATATCAGCCAAGAAAAGTTACTGTAAAGTATACACAATTCAGACACAATTTGTTATAAGGACGTTTTTTAACATGAGTTATTGAAAAAAGTTTTGGAATTTTAAAAAGCGAATTGTGTGTATACCCTTATAAAAAAGATAAAAATGCAACTATAGTCAGAAAAATAACTTTATGATATTAAGTTATCAAATAATCAGACAATAGTGAGAAAAAAACTATTTACATTGAGCTTTCATAGTTGTAAAATCATAAACAGGAAATGATTCACTTCTTAATAAGTTATCCGTTAACAAATTTACACTAGGAAAGGAAGAACCTATGAGTAAACAATGGAATGAAAGCACAGCCACAGCTAAGGGATTATATGATCCTCGCTACGAGCATGATAACTGTGGAATTGGTGCAGTAGTAAATATCAAAGGTATCAAAACACATGAGACAGTCGAGAATGCTTTAAAGATTGTTGAGAACTTAAAGCACAGAGCCGGAAAAGACGCTGATGGTAAGACGGGAGACGGTGTCGGCATCCTGCTTCAGATTTCTCATAAGTTTTTTTAAGAAGGTTACAAAGCCACTTGGAATAGATCTTGGAGACGAAAGAGATTACGGTGTGGGAATGTTTTTCTTCCCTAATGATGAGTTTAAGACTATTCAGGCAAAGAAGATGCTTGAGGTTATCGTGGAGAAGGAAGGTCTTGAATTTCTCGGATGGAGAGAAGTGCCTACAGAGCCTGATAAGCTTTCTAAAAAAGCCAGAGACTGTATGCCATGCATCATGCAGTGCTTTGTAAAAAGACCTGAGGATGTTGAGAAAGGACTTGAGTTTGACAGAAAGCTGTATGTTGCAAGACGTGTTTTCGAGCAGTCAAACGACAATACATATGTGGTTTCCTTCTCAAGCAGAACAATCGTATATAAGGGAATGTTCCTTGTAGAGCAGCTCAGACAGTTCTTCATGGATTTACAGGATCCTGATTATGAGTCAGCAATCGCCACAGTACATTCAAGATTCTCTACAAATACAAACCCAAGCTGGGAGAGATCTCATCCAAACAGATTTATCGTGCACAATGGTGAGATTAACACTATTCTTGGAAACTCTGACAAGATGTCAGCCCGTGAGGAGAACATGGAGTCTCCAAAGCTTAAAAAAGAGTTCCAGAAGGTTTTGCCGGTTATCAATGCGGCAGGATCTGACTCAGCAATGCTTGATAATGCGCTTGAATTCTTGGTAATGAGTGGTATGGAGCTTCCACTTGCCGTTATGATAATGATTCCTGAGCCATGGGCAAACAATTCAATCATGACTCAGAAGAAGAAGGATTTCTACCAGTATTACGCTACAATGATGGAGCCATGGGATGGTCCGGCTTCAATCGTATTCTCAGATGGTGATTTAGTCGGAGCAGTGCTTGACAGAAACGGACTTCGTCCATCACGTTACTATGTGACAGATGATGATTATCTTATCCTTTCATCTGAGGTCGGAGTGCTTGAGATTGATCCTACAAAGATAGTGAAAAAAGATCGTCTCCGTCCGGGAAAGATGCTCCTTGTGGATACTGTTGCAGGAAAAATCATAGATGATGATGAGCTCAAGGAGAGATATGCAGACAAGCAGCCTTATGGTGAGTGGATTGACAGATACATGGTAAATCTTAAGGATTTAAAGATTCCTAACCAAAGAGTACCTGAGTATACAAAGGAAGAGCGCCAGAGAATGCAGAGAGCTTTCGGTTACACATATGAGTCACTCAAGGATTCAATCCTTCCGATGGCTAAAAATGGTGTTGAGGGCACAGCAGCCATGGGTACTGATACACCGCTTGCAGCTTTATCAGGTAACAGGGAGCCGTTATTCAACTACTTTAAGCAGCGCTTCGCACAGGTAACAAACCCGCCTATCGATTCAATCCGTGAGGAGGTTGTCACATCAACCACACTCTATATCGGTGAGGCCGGAAATGTGCTTGAGGAGAAGCCAGAAAACTGCCGTGTACTTAAGATTAACAACCCAATCCTTACAAACACTGACCTTATGAAGATTAAGAATTTAAAGGCCGATGGCTTTAAGGTAGAGGTTTTACCTATTATATATTACAAGAACACAAGTCTTGAGAAAGCTGTAGACAGACTTTATATAGAGGCTGACCGTGCATACAGGGACGGAGCCAACATTATTATCCTCTCAGACAGGGGTGTTGATGAGAACCACGTTGCAATTCCTTCACTGCTTGCAGTTGCTGCATTGCAGCAGTATCTTGTAAAGACAAAAAAGAGAACATCGCTTTCGCTCATTCTTGAGTCAGGAGAGCCAAGAGAGGTTCATCATTTTGCTACACTGCTTGGCTTTGGTGCAAGTGCAATCAACCCTTATCTGGCACAGGATACAGTTAAGCAGCTTGTTGACGAGCATATGCTTGACAAAGATTATTATGCAGCAATCGATGATTACAACCATGCAATCATCACAGGTATCGTAAAAATTGCAGCAAAGATGGGTATTTCAACCATCCAGTCATATCAGGGCTCAAAGATTTTTGAGGCAATCGGTATTGACAAGAGTGTTATTGATAAGTATTTCACAAATACAGTAAGCCGTATCGGTGGAATTACATTACAGGATATCGAGAACGATGTGAATGAGCTTCACTCTGCGGCCTACGATCCGCTCGGACTTGAGACAGATGTTACACTTGACAGCAAGGGCAGACACAAGACTGAGAAGCGGAGCTGATGACCATCTGTACAATCCGGCTACAATCCATCTTCTCCAGCAGTCGACACAGCGCGGTGACTACAATCTGTTCAAGCAGTACACAGCACTTGTGGACGAGGAAGAGAAAAATACAAACATCCGTGGACTCATGGATTTCAACTATCCTAAGAAGGGTGTCAAGCTTGAGGAGGTTGAGAGCGTTGACTCAATTGTGACACGTTTCAAGACAGGTGCTATGTCATACGGATCTATTTCCAAGGAAGCACATGAGACACTTGCAATTGCCATGAACCATCTGCACGGAAAATCAAATACCGGTGAGGGTGGAGAGGACAAGGATCGTCTCACAATCGGAAAAGACGGAAAGAACCGCTGTTCAGCAATCAAGCAGGTTGCTTCAGGACGTTTTGGTGTCACAAGCAGATACTTAACAAGCGCACAGGAGATTCAGATTAAGATGGCACAGGGTGCTAAGCCGGGTGAGGGCGGACACTTACCTGGAAAGAAGGTTTATCCTTGGATTGCAAAGACAAGACTTTCAACACCGGGTGTTGCACTCATCTCTCCACCACCACACCACGATATTTATTCTATCGAGGATTTGGAACAGCTTATATTCGACTTAAAGAATGCAAACAGAGATGCAAGAATCTCAGTCAAGCTCGTTTCTGAGGCCGGAGTAGGAACTGTTGCGGCAGGTGTTGCAAAGGCCGGAGCGCAGGTAGTGCTTATCTCAGGCTACGACGGAGGAACAGGAGCCGCACCTAGCAGCTCAATCCACAATGCGGGACTTCCATGGGAGCTTGGACTTGCAGAGACACACCAGACTCTTCTTATGAATGGTCTTAGAAATAAAGTAAGAATTGAGACAGACGGTAAGCTGATGAGTGGCCGTGATGTGGCAATAGCAGCGTGTCTTGGAGCCGAGGAATTCGGTTTTGCGACAGCTCCGCTTGTAACAATGGGCTGCGTAATGATGAGAGTATGTAACTTAGATACATGTCCGGCAGGAATTGCTACACAAAACCCTGAGCTTCGTAAGCGCTTTGCAGGAAAGCCGGAGTACGTTGAGAACTTCATGCGTTTCATCGCTGAAGAGCTTCGTGAGTATATGGCAAAGCTTGGCGTAAAGACAGTGGATGAGCTCGTTGGACGTGGAGATCTCTTAAAGAAGCGTGATAATCTAAGCGAGAGACAGTCAAAGATTGACCTTGACTGCATACTTAATAATCCGTTTGACGGCAAAAAGCAGAGTGTTATCTTCGATCCTAAGCAGGTATATGACTTTGAGCTTTCAAAGACAAAGGATATGACTGAGATCATGACACAGCTTAAGAGCGCACTTGAGAGCGGACAAAAGCGCGCGATTGAGATTGAGGTAACAAATACAAACAGATCTCTCGGAACAATATTTGGTTCTGAGATTACAAAGAAATATGACGATACGCTGGATGAAGACACATTTGTTATCAAGTGTAACGGTGCAGGCGGACAGAGCTTTGGAGCATTTATCCCTAAGGGACTTACACTTGAGCTTGTCGGAGATTCAAATGATTACTTCGGAAAGGGTCTTTCAGGTGGAAAGCTCATCGTATATCCACCTGCAGGAGTAAAGTTTGAGAAGGATGATAATATCATCATCGGAAACGTAGCACTTTACGGAGCTACAAGCGGTAAGGCCTTCATAAACGGTGTTGCCGGTGAGCGTTTCTGCGTAAGAAATTCCGGTGCAACAGCAGTAGTTGAGGGTGTCGGCGATCATGGCTGTGAGTACATGACAGGTGGCCGCGTAGTTATCCTTGGAAAGACCGGAAAAAACTTTGCAGCAGGTATGAGCGGTGGAATAGCATATGTGCTTGATGAGGACAATGACCTTTACATGAGAACCAACAAGCAGATGGTATTTACTGAGGAGGTCTCAAACAAGTACGATGTATTAGAGCTTAAGGAAATGATAAAAGAGCATGTAACACTTACAAACTCAGAAAAGGGTAAGGAAATCCTTGATCATTTCAGTGAGTATCTTCCTAAGTTCAAGAAGGTTATTCCTTACGATTACAACCGTATGCAGATGGCTATTGTACAGATGGAAGAAAAGGGTCTTAACGCAGAGCAGGCACAGATTGAGGCATTTTATGCCAGCACAAGAGGCTAAGGAGGACGCAGATAATGGGAAAACCAACAGGATTTATGGAATATGACAGATGCGAAGCAGCGTCTGTAGAGCCAAAGGAGCGTATTAAGAACTTTAACGAGTTCCATGTGTTCCTTTCAAAAGAAAATCAGCAGAAACAGGCTGCCCGTTGTATGGACTGCGGAGTTCCTTTCTGCCAGTCGGGAATGACAATAGCAGGCATGACATCAGGCTGTCCTCTGCACAATCTGGTTCCGGAGTGGAACGACCTTGTATATACCGGCAACTGGGAGCAGGCATATAATCGTCTGCACAAGACCAATAATTTCCCTGAGTTTACATCAAGAGTCTGCCCGGCACTGTGCGAGAAGGCATGTACATGTGGACACTGGGGTAGTCCGGTGTCAGTCAGGGACAATGAGCATGGTGTAATAGAGACTGCATATGCAAACGGATATGCAGCTCCAAAAGCCACCAAAGGTCAGAACCGGCAAGAAGGTGGCAATCATTGGTTCGGGTCCTTCAGGACTTGCGGCAGCAGACCAGCTTAACCAGAGAGGCCATGATGTTACAGTATATGAGAGAGAGGACCGCGTCGGTGGCCTGCTCATGTATGGTATTCCAAATATGAAGCTTGATAAGAGCATTATTGACAGAAAAGTTAATATAATGAAGGAAGAGGGCATTCATTTTGTCACAGGCTGTGATGTCGGAAAGGATATAAAGCCGGCAGAGCTTTACAAGAAGTATGACAGGATAATCCTTTGCTGTGGTGCCAAAAATCCAAGAGACATAAAGGCAGACGGAAGAGATGCAAAGGGTATTTACTTTGCTGTTGATTACCTTACCCAGAATACAAAGAGCCTTTTAAATTCAAACCTGACAGATGGCAAGTTTGTATCTGCAAAGGGCAAAAATGTGGTCATTATCGGTGGCGGTGACACAGGAAACGACTGTGTCGGAACTGCAATCCGTCAGGGCGCCAAATCAGTCACACAGCTTGAGATGATGCCTTGTCCGCCTACAGAGCGTGCCGCAAACAATCCGTGGCCACAGTGGCCAAAGGTCTTAAAAACAGACTACGGCCAGGAGGAAGCTATTGCAGTATTCGGACATGACCCACGTATCTACAAGACAACCGTAAAAGAGTTCCACAAGGACAAAAACGGCAATCTAAAGGAGCTTACAATTGTAAGTCTTGAGAGTAAAAAGGACGAGAAGACAGGCAGATTCATGATGGTTCCGGTAGAGGGATCAGAGAAAAAGCTTCCGGCAGAGCTTGTGCTTATAGCAGCAGGCTTCCTTGGAACAGAAAGCTATGTGGCAAAGGCATTTGGTGTAGAGCTCAATGCCAGAACAAACGTAAGTACACAGGAGGGACATTACGCTACAAACGTAAAAAACGTATACGTGGCAGGTGATAACCACCGTGGACAGTCCCTTGTAGTATGGGCTATCAGAGAGGGACGTGAGGCTGCCAGAGAGGTTGATGAGAGTCTCATGGGATATTCATATCTCTCAGTACAGTAACAAATCATTGTAGCAATTCCCCTTAATAAATTTTATTTCATACATTTTATAGCAAAATCCCGGTGCATTGCACCGGGATTTTTGCTGTGGATAAACTGATTGAAATTTGATTTATAAGATGTTAAGATAGCAGTGTTTGACATGATAATAATAATATTAGGAGCAGCAAATGAGTAAAACAGTATTTTTGACATAGACGGAACAATATGGGACGATGACATGGTAATTCCTGAAAGCACCCTAGAGGCTGTGGCAGCCCTCAAGGCAAACGGACATCTGGCATTTATATGTACAGGACGTGCCAGAGCCAGTGTGAGTTCAGAGAAGCTATTAAATATGGGTTTTGATGGAATAATTGCGGCATGTGGCAACTATATTGAAATGGATGGCAAAGTAATATACGAAAATGACCTGAGCGCAGATATGGTACAAAAGGTCATAAGGGTGCTTTCTGAGTGTAAAATGCCTGTAGTGCTTGAGGGCTCCACAGACTACTGGATAGATGACGAGGGCTTTGAGAATGATCCGTATGTGGATTACCTTTTTGAGTCACTTGGTGAGCATGCACATATAATAAGAGGATATGACGGCGAGATAAGAATTAATAAATTCTCCGCTGACGTGATAGACGGTACTGATTATGAACGTGTGAAGGCAGAGTTTGCCGATGATTTTCTAATACTTGAGCATGTGGAAAATGTAGTGGAGTTCGTGCCGAAGGGAACCTCAAAGGCAACCGGCATCAAATGGCTGTGCAATCATCTGGATATCCCGCTTGATGAAACCTATGCGATAGGCGACAGTGTAAATGACCTTGAAATGCTTGAGAGTGTAGGACATGGAATCGCAATGGGCAACTCAATGCCACCGGTTAAAGAAATTGCGGAATATGTCACATCGGATATTTCAGATGATGGAGTGAAAAATGCGTTAAAGCATTACGGATTGATATAGAAAATGTAAAATAAATATTAAAAATGAAATATCACTGTTGACATTGAAATGCAATAGTGATATTTATTTACAGAAAGAAATTAGCACTCGAAAGAAATGAGTGCTAACAGAGATAAAAGGAGGCAATACAATGAAATTAGTTCCATTATCAGACAGAGTAGTATTAAAGCAGTTAGAGGCAGAGGAAACAACAAAATCGGGAATCATCCTTACAAGTTCAGCACAGGAGAAGCCACAGGAGGCTGAGGTTATCGCAGTAGGACCTGGCGGAATGGTTGACGGCAAGGAAGTTAAGATGCAGGTAACAGTCGGACAGAAGGTTATTTATTCTAAATACGCAGGCACAGAGGTTAAGCTTGACGGAGAAGAGTACATCATCGTTAGACAGAATGATATTCTTGCAGTAGTAGAGTAAGATTAATTTACGGATAGAAGCTAAAGATCCGGTACGTTTTACATATCCGGTCATAGCTGCTTACATTTTGGAATTAAATATCAAATATATAAATAAATAGAAAGGTCGTATAAATCATGGCAAAGGAAATTAAATATGGCTCAGAAGCCAGAGCAGCACTTGGAGCTGGAGTAGATAAATTAGCAAATACAGTCAGAGTAACACTTGGACCAAAAGGAAGAAACGTAGTACTTGACAAATCATACGGTGCACCACTCATCACAAACGATGGTGTTACAATCGCAAAAGAGATTGAGCTTGAGGATGCTTTCGAGAACATGGGAGCACAGCTAGTCAAGGAAGTTGCCACAAAGACAAATGATGTAGCAGGAGACGGAACAACAACAGCTACAGTTCTCACACAGGCAATGGTTCAGGAAGGAATGAAGAACCTTGAGGCAGGAGCAAACCCAATCGTGCTTCGTCGTGGTATGAAGAAGGCTACAGACAAAGCTGTTGAGGCACTTAAGGATATGAGCCAGAAAGTAAAAGGCAAAGAGCAGATCGCTAAGGTTGCAGCTATCTCAGCAGGAGATGAGGAAGTTGGTAATCTCGTAGCAGACGCTATGGAAAAGGTTACAAACGATGGTGTTATCACAATTGAAGAGTCAAAGACAATGCAGACAGAGCTTGACCTTGTAGAAGGTATGCAGTTCGACAGAGGATATCTCTCAGCATATATGTGCACAGATATGGATAAGATGGAAGCAGTACTTGATGATCCGTATATTCTTATTACTGACAAGAAGATTTCAAACATCCAGGATATTCTTCCATTACTTGAGAAGATTGTTCAGGCCGGTGCAAGACTTCTTATCATCGCTGAGGATGTTGAGGGCGAGGCTCTTACAACACTTATCGTTAATAAGCTTCGTGGTACATTCAATGTAGTAGCTGTAAAGGCTCCTGGATATGGTGACAGAAGAAAAGCAATGCTTGAGGATATCGCAATCCTTACAGGTGGTCAGGTAATCAGCTCAGATCTTGGACTTGAGCTCAAGGATACAACAATCGATATGCTTGGCCGTGCTAAGTCAGTTAAGGTTCAGAAGGAGAACACAGTCATCGTTGACGGTGCCGGAGACAAGGATGCTATCGCAGGCAGAGTAAGCCAGATCCGTGGTCAGATTGATGAGACAACATCTGAGTTTGATAAAGAAAAATTACAGGAGCGTCTTGCCAAGATGGCAGGCGGTGTAGCAGTTATCCGTGTAGGTGCTGCAACAGAGACAGAGATGAAAGAGGCTAAGCTTCGTATGGAGGATGCCCTTAACGCTACAAGAGCAGCAGTTGAAGAGGGAATCATCGCAGGTGGTGGATCAGCATATATCCATGCATCAAAGAAGGTTGCAGAGCTTGTTGATACACTTGAGGGAGATGAGAAGACAGGTGCCAAGATTATCCTGAAAGCACTGGAAGCTCCTCTGGCTCAGATCGCAAAGAATGCAGGACTTGAGGGAGCAGTTATTGTAAACAAAGTAAGAGAGTCTGAAGTAGGAACAGGATTCGATGCTTACAATGAGACATATGTAGATATGGTTGAGAAGGGAATCCTTGATCCAGCGAAGGTTACAAGAAGTGCTCTTCAGAATGCTACAAGTGTTGCATCTACACTCCTTACAACAGAGGCTGTAGTTTCCACAATCAAAGAAGATACTCCGGCTCCGGCTGCAAACCCGGGAATGGGAATGATGTAATTATCAGCTGAGCAGGTGAAATAATTAATTCACAAAATGAGAGGGCCTGCGCCATAGACGCGGCTCTCTTTTTGTGTTATAATCAAAAAGTCAGTAAATTACGAAAGGAAGAAACAAATGAGTGACTTATATTCAGAGCTTCTGGTAAAAAAGAAGCAGACAGCGAAAGATCTGGTTGTGAAATACGGTCTGATAGCGCTGACGGTGATCATGGTCCTGGGAGGCCTTGTGCTGAATGTACTTTTGCTGGTACCGGCTATTGCACTTGGTATTGCATGTTATTTTGTAATACCGAAGACAGATCTGGAGTACGAGTATCTGTTTGTTAACGGAGAACTGGACATTGATATGATCATGTCAAAATCAAAAAGGAAAAGAGTGAAATCGCTCCAGCTTGCGGAGGCAGACCTTGTGGCACCATTAAAGTCCCACAGAATGGACTATTATAATGGCAATCAGAAGATGAAAGAGTATGATTTTTCATCAGGAATTGAGGATCATAAACGCTATGCAATGATCATAAGAGACAGTGGAGAAACCTGCAAAGTGATCCTGGAACTGGATGACGCACTTGCAAATACCATGAAAAATTCTGCACCAAGTAAAGTTTTTTTGGATTGACATAGAATCTGATTTTTGTTACACTTGTTGAAAATAAAAGGACCAGTTGCTGGTTCCTTTTTACATTACAATAGTAATTTAATTTCATATACGCAAGGGAGGAAATGCAATGGGTACTATCATTGGTGAAGGCATTACTTTTGATGACGTGCTGTTAGTTCCGGCATATTCAAAGGTAATTCCGAATCAGGTAGATGTCACAACTTACTTAACAAAGAAGGTTAAACTGAACATTCCTATGATGAGTGCAGGAATGGATACAGTAACCGAGCATCGCATGGCAATCGCTATGGCGAGACAGGGTGGTATTGGTATTATTCATAAGAATATGTCCATTGAAGCGCAGGCAGAAGAGGTAGACAAGGTAAAACGTTCTGAGAACGGTGTTATCACAGATCCTTTCTATTTATCTCCTGAACATACACTTAAAGACGCAGATGAGTTAATGGCAAAGTTCCGTATCTCCGGTGTGCCGATCACAGAGGGCAGAAAACTAGGTCGGAATCATTACTAATCGTGATCTGAAGTTTGAGACAGATTTCAGCAAGAAGATCAAAGAGTGCATGACTTCTGAGGGACTGATCACAGCCAAAGAAGGAATTACACTGGAAGATGCCAAGAAGATTCTGGCAAAATCACGTAAAGAGAAATTACCTATTGTAGATGATGACTTTAACTTAAAAGGCTTAATTACTATTAAAGATATTGAGAAACAGATCAAATATCCTCTGGCTGCAAAGGATGAGCAGGGACGTCTTCTCTGCGGTGCTGCGGTAGGAATCACTGCTAATGTACTTGCACGTGTTGATGCACTTGTAAAGGCATCTGTAGACGTGATCGTAATTGATTCTGCACATGGACATTCAGAGAACATTCTGAAGGCTGTACGCGAGATCAAGGCAGCATATCCGGAACTGCAGGTAATCGCAGGTAACGTAGCAACAGGTGCTGCGACAAAGGCTCTGATCGAGGCCGGTGTAGATGCAGTTAAGGTTGGTATCGGACCTGGTTCTATCTGTACCACACGAGTTGTTGCAGGTATCGGTGTTCCGCAGATCACTGCTGTTATGGACTGCTACGAAGCTGCAAAAGATACGGAATCCCGATCATTGCAGACGGTGGTATCAAGTATTCCGGAGATGTCACAAAGGCAATCGCAGCCGGTGCGAATGTCTGCATGATGGGAAGCATGTTTGCAGGATGCGACGAGAGCCCGGGAACATTCGAACTGTATCAGGGCAGAAAATATAAAGTATACCGCGGTATGGGATCTATCGCAGCTATGGAGAACGGAAGTAAAGACCGTTACTTCCAGGAGAATGCGAAGAAACTTGTTCCGGAAGGTGTAGAAGGACGTGTTGCATACAAGGGAACAGTAGAAGATACCATCTTCCAGTTAGTTGGTGGTATTCGTTCCGGTATGGGCTACTGTGGTGCAAAGAATATCAAGACACTGCAGGAGACTGGCAAGTTCGTTAAGATCAGTGCCGCTTCCTTAAAGGAAAGTCATCCGCATGATATTCAGATCACCAAAGAGGCACCAAACTACAGCAGCGTAAGCTTATAAACTGAGTGATACTAGGGTCGAAAAGTCACAAGCTGATCATGCTTACATAAAGAGGAAACAATGGAGCAATTCGCAGGTATCAAAAAATACAAGAACAGGAAAAAATAAGATATGAATATGATTGTTGCAGCAGATAAGAAAAATGGAATTGGCTATCATGGAAAGCTTCTTGTTACGATTCCGTTTGATCAGCAGCTGTTTCGAAAGGAAACGATCGGAAAGGTCGTTGTCATGGGACGAAAAACTCTGGAGAGCCTTCCAGGCGGACGTGTGCTTGAAGGACGCACAAACATTGTACTGACACGTAATAAAAACTATAAGTGCAAGGGTGCAGTCATCTGTCATAGCGTCGAAGCGGTACTAGAAGAAATCAAAAAGTACCGCAGTGAGGATGTCTACATAATAGGCGGTGAGAGTGTATATCAAGCATTTATGCCATATGCAGACCGCATTCATTTGACGCGTATTGATTATGTGTATGAGGCAGACACGTTCTTTCCAGAAATTTCGCCTAACGAGTGGTCATTGACAGATGTCAGTGATGAACAGACATATTTTGATCTTATTTATGATTTTCGCTGTTATGAAAGAAACAAAATAGACAGCTTATATGATGACTATGCCGGCACGAAATTCATCTGGCAAAGTTTCATGAAATTTACACCAGACAGCCTGGCGGTAAAGAAATGAAGAGGCAAG
>ENA-OQJV01000120-OQJV01000120.1-human-gut-metagenome-genome-assembly--contig:-NODE-120-length-12409-cov-1.958639_pt1 | contig 12409 bp, 11 predicted proteins | sample MGYA00242616_ERZ504783 | MGnify/ENA primary metagenome ERZ504783 (study PRJEB26092, sample SAMD00036360) | human gut metagenome | host: Homo sapiens | study: EMG produced TPA metagenomics assembly of...
CTAAAGCTTTCGCTCTTAATCTTATCTGGTAAGACGAGAGCAAGAGGATACACAAGATGGCTGGGAGTTAACCATGGCAAGGATGCTCCTGACAATGGTAGGAAGTTAATAAGGGCATTTAGGCCTGCAAGCTTGAACTGGCTGCCAAGAACGCTGAGCAAGGCAATTAAAGTGACTACAGCAACTGTAATCTGCATACCAGGTTTAGACAAGGCCACGAACTTGTTGGCAATCACAATCATGACAATCGTAATCGTGATTGGGTAGAGAATCAAAAGCACTGGCACTGAGAAAGCAATGATATTGTTAAGTCCCAAGTTGGCAATCGCAAACCCAATCAAGGTAAAGATAATGGCGTAAGCCTTGTAACGATACCTTTCGGAAATGCCTTGTGGAAGAATTCCCCAGTCGCAACAATAAGTCCTGCGGTTGTTGTGAAGCAAGTCACTGTCACCATGATAGCTAAGAAAATCTGAGCCACTGGTCCAAAGATGGCTTGTGTGGCTTGTGACAAGACACTTGCACCAATATTGGCATCTTTTGGTAATCCCGCCACTTGGAGTGGGAAATGATTCCCCAAAAAGGCTAATCCCAAATACAGAGCACCAAAGAGAAGCGTCACTACGAAACCAACGACCCAAATCGTTGAGATATACTCTTTTTTAGACTTGAAGCCTAATTGGTTGAGTGTGACTACTGCTACTACACTGAAGGCCACAGAAGCCAAGGCATCCAAGGTGTTGTAGCCTTCCAAAAATCCTTTACCAAAAGCAGAAGCCTGATAGGCTTGACTTGCATCCTGAGGATTGTAACCACCATATTTAAATGCTCCTGCCACGATAACGACAACAATCATGATGGCAAAGATAGGCGTCAATATACGTCCAATACTATCTAGAATTTTAGATGGATTCATGGCAATCCAAAGCGCTAGAGCGAAGTAGATTACGGTAAAGACAAAGAGCCAAAGGCTAGTATGTCCACTTCCAATCAAAGGAGAGAAGCCAATTGAAAAGGCGGTGGCGGCCGTTCTAGGAATGGCAAAGAAAGGACCAATGGACAGATAGAGTACTGCCAAATAAACTAGAGCAAACTTAGGCGAGATTTTTTGTGAAATCTCATGAATGTACCCCTTAGGATTTAGGGTCCCGATAACCAGCGTTAGGATGGCAATACCAACACCTGATAGGACAAACCCTGCAATCGCAGGCCAAAAATGACCTCCAGATTCAAAGCCTAGCTGAGGGGGAAAGGTTAGATTTCCCGCTCCAAAGAACATACCAAACAACAATAAAGCTGTAAGGCTTCCCTTTTTTAACATAAGTTTCTCCAATCTAAAACAAACAAGATCTTATGCCCAAATAGACACAACTTGTTTATTATAATTTTAGTCAACTCATTTAGTATGACATGATTAGTTTGGAACTTCAAGCTATTGAAACGTATTTACAAAGGTTTTTAAAATTGCAAATTTTCTGTATCCTTGTACGAAAAAACTAGACAAGATTCTCATCTCGTCTAGTTTGATAGTTTAATTAAGGATGACTAACAATCAGTTCAAGATTTCCCTTGATTTCCCAGGCTTGGACATCGCTTGGTAGAATGAAGTGGCTACCTTTGGCAATGTCATAATTTTGTCCGTCTACATGAAGACTTCCTTGACCGTCAAGTACACTAAACAAACTGTAGTCTGCAGTCTTTTCAAAATCAGCCTTACCTGAGATTTCCCATTTATAAACGGCGAAGAAATCATTAGCCACTAAAAGCGTAGATTTGAGATCATCTACTTTTGTTGTGACTGGGCGACTGTTAGCCGGCTCACCAATATTTAGGACATCGATAGATTTTTCCAGATGGAGCTCACGCAGGTTGCCCTGGTCATCCTTACGGTCAAAGTCATACACACGGTAGGTTGTGTCACTTGACTGTTGGGTTTCAAGAACTAAGATTCCTGCACCGATGGCATGCATGGTACCACTTGGCACATAGAAGAAATCGCCTGCTTTAACTGGAACCTTGGTCAAAAGATTTTCCCAATCCTTACTTTCAATTTGCTGGCGCAATTCTTCTTTTGATTTGGCATTGTGACCATAAATGATTTCAGCACCTGGTTCAGCATCAATGATATACCAGCACTCTGTTTTACCAAGTTCGCCTTCATGCTCAAGTCCGTAAGCATCATCTGGATGGACTTGAACACTAAGCCAATCAATGGCATCCAAAATCTTCGTCAAAAGAGGAAAGACAGGTTCCTGACGATTGCCGAACAACTCACGGTGCTCAGCATATAGAACATCTAAAGTTTGACCGGCATAGCGACCATTTTTAATAGTAGAAACACCATTTGGGTGAGCTGAGATAGCCCAGTACTCTCCAACATGGTCGCTAGGAATATCGTAGCCAAAGACATCACGCAAATGCGTGCCGCCCCAAATCTTCTCCTGCATGACAGATTGTAAAAATAATGGTTCAGACATAATTACTCCTTTTTCTAGGAACGAGAGGCCAAAAAGTCTCTAGGAATATTTAGAATAGTGACCTTAACATAATAGATTCTCAGATAGAGGTACTCTATAGGCGTAACTCTATCATATTTAAGTCAATAATCTTCTTATTTACCAAAAGTTTAGGCAAGTTCTTATGATTGTTTACCTCAATTATAAGCATAATTTGTGAAAAATTCAACAAACTTATAGAGAAAAGAACAGAATTAGCAGGCCAACTTTCCAGATCACTAACCTTAATAGAACACCTAAAAAATATGTCCAGTTAAACGTTTTCCTAAATTCATCTATTTGAATTACACAAATTTTTAACCTATAATGTTATTGATATTATGAAAGGAAATCTCTCAATGAAATTCTATTCCTATGACTATGTGCTAAGTCAGATTAGCCAACAAAACTGGGTTATGGTTGCCATTACTGCAGGACTTATTTTAGTGACCGGTGTATTTGCTTTTAAAGCCTTCAAAGAACGCCATGATACTAAGTTTCGTGAACTCTCTATTATTTCTATTTTAACCTTAGTTGCCGTGGTTCTAATTGCTATCAGTAATTTCCAAAGCAATCAATCTAACAACGACCAATTTAGAGCATCTCTTCACTTTATCGAGGTTGTGTCTAAAAATCTTGACGTTGATAAGAGCAAGGTTTATGTCAATACTTCTACTACTACAGATGGCGCTATCCTCAAAGTTGGAAACAAGTACTATCGTGCCATCTCAGGTTCAGAACCTGACAGCTACTTGCTAGAACAAATAAAACTTTACAAGTCTGATGTTGAACTCGTGGAGGTTAAAAAATGACATCTTTTTATCTTACTGTTGCAATTAAACTAGCTTTGGGGCTTATTTCACTCGTCTTTGTTATCAATTTAACAGGTAAAGGAAACCTAGCACCTAGCTCAGCTACTGACCAAGTACAGAACTTTGTTCTTGGTGCAATCCTCGGTGGTACAATTTATAGTAGTACCGTTTCAATCCTCCAATATATCGTGATTTTGATTATTTGGACGATTTTGATTTTACTTCTAAAATGGCTAATTACCAATATTCTCTTTATCAAACATTTGATTGACGGTAAACCAACTGTCATCATCAAACATGGTCAACTAGATCCTGAAGCTTGTCGCTCTAAAGGACTTTCAGCCTCTGATGTCGCTTTAAAATTACGTTCCCAAGGAATTTTTCAACTTAAAGAGGTTAAACGTGCAGTTATTGAACAGAACGGCCAATTGATTGTGGTTCGTGCGGGTGATGAAAATCCGAAATACCCAATCGTTACTGATGGGGTCATTCAAACAGAAATTCTTGATACTATTGGTAAAACGGAGGATTGGTTAAATGAAGAGCTTCAAAAAATGGGATATGACAACATTTCAGATATCTTCATCGCTGAATATGATAAAAGGAAAGATTAATGTTGTCACTTATTAAACAAAATACTTGCATTACCGTTTAATATTGTCTACAATGGTCTCATCATAAAAAGGAGGTTCTATCATGGGAATCGAAGATAAATTAAATCAAGCTAAAGGTGCTCTTAAAGAGGGTGCAGGTAAACTGACTGGCGACAAAAAGACTGAAATCGAAGGTGCGGTTGAAAAAGTTGTAGCAAAAGCAAAAGACGGTCTCGAAGATGTTAAAGAAGGCATTGAAGGTGCTGTTGAAGGCCTTAAAAATAACTTTAAAAAATAAGACAAAAAAGAAGTTTTCAAGCCATTTGGCAAGAGAACTTCTTTTTTTATTTGTTTTCTAAACTAAAATTACTAACGAGAATGCTTGCTTCCTTTAAGTGCAAATGATGCTGTCATAAGTACAGCCCCTAATGCACCTAATCCCAAGCTACTCACATCACCAGTATCTGGTAACGTTGATTGGTTTGCTTGGCTACTTTGTGAACTTTTAGCAGACTGATTAGCCTTAGAGCTTGTATGTTGTTTCTGAGCAAAATTAGTTTGTACAACTGAGCTAACATTTTCCTTTTGACTTAAGACTGACTGACCTTTTGATGCTTCAGAAGTTTGATTTTGAGTAGGAATCTTATTCAACTTCTCAGCAGTCTCTTGATTTTGTTGTTGGGTGCTACTTGTCTTATCTGTCCTTGCCTGTGCGGGCTGTACTTCTGCTGACTGATTTGCAACTGCTACTTCAGACATCAATGATGTTACTTCAGGGTCTGAAGCATTAGTCCTTGATGAGCCTTGAGCTGATGGGCTTGTACTACTTGCTGTCGTAGAAGTTGTGCTACTCACATTTGGAGACGTTTGAGTTTACTTGTTTGACTTGCAAAGTTTGGTGGAGTTGGACGTCCTGTATTAGACGTCTGACTTGTTGAAGTCGTACTACTTGTGCTTGTTGTTATTTTCAGAACTTGTCGAATCTGATTCGCCCCAAGGTGTGTTAACGCTTCCGGTATTGGTAGAGCTACCACCATAGCTAGTCGGTCCGCCATAGCCTCCGAAATTATCAGTCATTGAGGTATTGCCAAAGCCACCGCCTGGGAAGCCACCCATTCCACCAGCACCAGGACCGTTGTTTGTCCCTTCTTCAGTAGCTGTTGCAGTGACACTTGAACCACTTGAGGTCGTGATGGTATAAGTTTCACCCGAAGTTAGGCTCTCGGTACTGAAGACCACATTTCCAAATGAAGACGTTGCTGTCGTTGTTGCAACAACATTTCCAGAGCTATCAGTGACTGTAATGGTGTCCCCTGCACTTCCTGAGATATTAGCCATAATGTAAGATTGGCTTGAACCTGTTGTAAAGGCCTGAGCCATTCCTTGGTTACCAATGGCCCATACGGTACCACCTGAGATAACACCTGTTCCATCATAGTCGATAGCGGCATTATCTGCACTTGTCTGAGCGACATAGAGAGAACCACTCTTAACAGTCACATTGCCGTTACTGTCGATACCATCACCGCCTGCCAAGATAGTTACCGTTGCACCATCAATATTGATGGCAACTTCATTTTCCAAGTCAGAAGTCGAGTTGGTTAGGCTTGAAGTGTCTGCACTGTCCTTGGTCGTCCACTCAGTGGCGTTAATACCATCATCACCAGCAGTGATATCAACGGTTCCACCTGTCAAATTGATATAACGCCCTTCAAGGCCTTCGTCACCTGCTACAACTGTTACTTTAGAATTGCCTTCGACAGTCAATTCATCTGTAACCGTGATACCTTTATCAGTTGCATTAATGGTTACCGTTGAGTCGGTAATTGTCAAGTCACCACTATTCACATCTGTTTCGTCTTCGACTTGAATACCATCATCAGTTGCTGTGATGTTGACTGTGGCATTTTTAATGGTTACAGCTGTCGTCGCATTGATTCCATCCTTGGCCTCAGAAGTCAAATCAAGCGTTACAGAGTCAACCGTTACACTATCAGCTTTAATGGCGTGTTTTTCAGTACTTGAAAGGGTCAAGCTACTTCCAGTACCACTGGTAATGGTCAATGCTCCCGCTGCTTTGATGGCATTGGCAGAGGTTGAAGAGATAGAACTGTCTGAAAGAACATTCACCGTCAATTCTGCTGAGGAATTAGAAGTGATTGAGGAATCTGTTAAGGTCACACCATCCAAGTAGATTGTAACTGGATCCGTCACACTACCAGCAACAATAATAGTATAACTTGAACCATTACCTGTTAGAGTATATGAACCTGATTGATTAATGGTAACGGTAGTGCCGTCAACTGTTACTGTGCTACTATCACTCGTTACCACAGTTGTCCCATTAAAGGTAATCGTGGTCGTCGTGCTTTCTGAATCATCACTGCTAGACTCAGTTGTTGTCTCAGACGTAGTATCTGAAGCATTGTTGGTTAAAACTGAAGCTGTCTCTGAAGCAGTCGCTTCAGTGGAGCTTGTGCTTGTATTAGTGCCACTGCTTTCATCTATAGTAGTTGTTGCCGTTTCTGAAGTTTCATTAGTTGTTGTTGCAGCAGTTTCAGAAGAACTGGCTTCTGAAGTTGAAGATGTGCTTGACTGATCAGATGTTTCACTACTTGACGATGTATCTGTTGTGTCTGCTGTTGTACTTGTTGCTGATGAACCAGTGTCAGATGTCGTAGTTGTAGTACTTGTATCAGTGTCTGTACTTTTCTCACTAGTATTTGACGAATCTTCCGTCTGAACACTTTCTTCAATCAAATCGGCAGTGGTTTCACCCGTCGTAACCTTTGAGAGTGTTGATTCGGTGTTAGTCTCATCGGCTGAAGCCTTATTTTCATTTAAGACGACCGAGCTACCAAAAATTAAGCTCGCTACTAGGACTGAACCCGCTGTTTTCCATTTTGATGATTTTTTAATGGCGTAACGTTCTTGTGTTTGTTTCGTATCTTTGTATGTCATATCTTAGACCTCTTTCTTACTTTTGAGATGCCTCTATTAAACACAAGAAACCTAAGACAAGACTTAAAGAAAGGTTAATCTTTCCTTAAAGTAAAAAGTCCCCAAGATATTGGGAACTTTCAATCTATAGGGTAAACTACTCTAAATTCTTCCAACACAACTAGACTGTCCTGACTAAAATGTAGTCCAACCTCATGCAACCATTTGCTAAAGAGAGCCTCATGAAGCTCTCGCCAATAGGTTAGCCCACAGTCTCCTTTACCTTCATTATAGCAAAAACGCTAGGCCGTCTGACCTAACGTTTTCATCTTAATACTTAGAATGTTTGTAACCGTAAAAGGCATAAATAACTGAACCGATTAGCACTGCCAAACCAAAGGCTAACCATGTCTGCCAACTGTACTGACTCATAAAGGAGATACAGACGATAATTGAAATAATAGGCAAGACCGGAACAAATGGAACCTTGAACTCGTCCTTCTGTGGCAAGCCCTTGTCCTTACGAAGAATAATGAGGGCAATAGCCAAGAGGACCAAGTAAGCCAATGTCGCAATGTTAACCAAGGATGCCATATTGGCCAAGGAGAAGATACCTGCTGAGATAGCTGACAATACGCCTGTCAAAAGTGTCGCATTATGTGGAACTTTATTAATCTTTGAAACCTTTTGGAAGGTTTGAGGAAGGAAACCATCACGCGCCAGGCTATAAACCATACGGCTAAGGGCATAGGCCATTGAAATACATACCGTAATCAAGGTCATAATAGCAACGACAGAAACGTAGTTGGCTGCCCAAGAAATACCGATATAGCGAAGGGCATAAGCCACAGCATCATCAACATTCAACTTGGTATAGTGAACCACTCCTGTCAAAACGAGCGAAACCACTGCATAGAGTGAAGCCACGATAATCAAGGCAAGAACGATACCTCGAGGAACGTTCTTTTGTGGTTCTTTAATCTCGTCTACTGTCATAGAGATAGACTCGAAACCAAGGAATCCAAAGAACATGAGGGAGGCACCTGCCATAATTCCTGTCTTTCCTCCATAAATTTGCCCAAAGCCAAATGGTGCAAAATCTGCCCAGTTGCTAGGATTCAAATGGAAGAGCCCCACTAAGATAAAGACCGCCAAGGCTGAAAATTTGAGCACTACCAAGAGGGAGTTCAAACGTAAAGCCTGCTTAGAATTCATGAGAAGAAGAGCCGTCACCAAGACCAAGACCAAGACTGGCAGGAGGTCAATGTAAGTGCCTTGACTGGGATTAAAAGGTCCACTGATGGCTTGAGGCAACTTAAGACCAAAGCTAGCTAGTAGCCCCTTGAGGTAGGCACCCCAACCAGAGGCAACACTGGATACGGCATTCATAAAGACAATCATGGTCAACCAGCCACCCATCCAGGCAGGATACTCCCCCCAGACAGCATAGAGATAACCATAAACACCACCGGCTGATGGATAACGTGAGGCAAACTCAGCAAAGAAAATCGCTGACATCCCAACACACACGGCTGAAATCAAGACCGAAATAATCAGGGCGGGACCAGCCAGAGTCGATGCCGCGGTACCAGTAATCGTAAAGATTCCTGTACCAACCATGGCACCGATTCCCAGCAGGACCACATCCCTAAGGGTCAGATGTCGTTTCATCTCAGTCTGAGCGAGACCGACATCCTTTTTACGAAAAATACTCATTTTTATACTCCATTTTTTTGCGAAATACCGAACTATTATACCATATTTCTTGGTCTAAATGGCCCTTTTTCTGTATTTTTATACTTTTATTGGTGAATGCTATGTTGAAAATTGGGACTTCCAGTGCTTACTTTTTAATTTTCCATACATCTCGATTAAAAGGAGCTTGCTAAAGTGGTCATTTATCATTCTTTTTTGTTTCTCAAATCCTTATCTAAAAAGAATTTTCAATTTTTAGAAAAAACATGAAAATCTTATGAATGCGTTTGATTCTTCTAATGAAAGATGTTAGAATGGGGTCATTAAAAAGGAAAAGGGGAACTTTTATGGAAAATAAAGTTCATTTTAAACTTCATAAAGTGAAAAAACAATGGGTTACCATTGCCGTGTCTGGTTTGGCACTTGGTGCCTCATTGATTGGAGTTAGTGTCTCTGCCGACGAGCAAGCTGCCAATCAAGTTACCTCAGCTAGCACGCCTGAAAGCGTCAGTCAGGATCCTGATCTTGTCGTCACAGAAACAACTGTAGCTACGACAAAAGCTGATCAAGTCGCAACCAATAGTGCAACTGATACAACTGATAAGCAGCCAGCCCTTAAAGAAGACCAAGCAAGCAGCACTTACAATTTGTCTAGTGGCGAAACGAGAACTGCTACTTCAACTTCAGAAACAGCTAGCACAGTCACTGAAGTAAACAGTCAAGCACCAGAATCTGTTGAAACTGCTGTCGTTTCTGGCGGTCAATTCAAGAGCGATGCTGAGGGCAACTGGTACTATCTCAAAGATGGGAAAAATTTGACTGGTGCCCAAAACGTTGACCATTTCGACCTTTATTTCCACGAGGATGGCAAGCAAGCCAAGGGTGAGATTATCACAGAAAATGGACAATCTTTCTACTATGACAAAGCCAATGGACGTAAGGTAACCAATACCTCTATCAACATCGATGGTCAAGCTTATACTGCTGATGCCCAAGGTCGTTTGACAGCAGTTCTGCCTGAAACGAACAAACGCAACCAGTTTATTGAAGACAACAACCACAACTGGTATTACCTCGGCAAAGATGGGAAACCCGTCACTGGTGCTCAGAATATCGATGGCTTTAACCTCTACTTCCACGAAGATGGTCGACAAGCTAAAAACGAAATCGTCACTATTAATGGTGATAGCTACTATTTCGATAAAGACAATGGACGTCGTGTAACAGGTCGCCAATATCTTGATTATGCAAACCATAAATACTTTGGTTATTACTACTTTGACAAAGATGGCAAGATGGTCAAAGATGACTTCATCACTGAGAATGGCAATCTTTACTACTTTGATGCTACTGGTAATCAACCTGATTCTGTCTTTGTCTCAGATAAGTCGGGCAACTGGTACTACTTCGACAATTACAAGGCAACTAAAGGCTTCTCAGCCCCATTTGGTTTCCGCACCGAATTTCTAGACCGTAGCCAAGCTGACTACAAGACAAGCGTTCAAAACCTGAACGGACAACAGTATTACTTTGATCCTAAGACTGGTATCATGGTAACCAATCGCTATGTTTCTGACGAAAAGGGGAATTGGTATTACTTTGGTAAAGACGGTAAAGCGCTTCATGGCTTTCAAACGGTAGATGGTAGCCTTCACTACTTCAATGATAGTGGTCAACAAGTCAAAGGGGACTTCCTTTACTACGATAACGATATCTACTATTTCGACAAAGACAATGGAAATCCAGTAACCAACCAATTCGTTAATAGAGATAACTCTTGGTACTACTTCGGAGCTGATGGTAAAGCCGTATCTGGTTTCCAAACCATTAACGGACAGAACCTTTATTTCCACGAATATGGTGTCCAAGCCAAGGGACAACTGGTTACTATTGACGGCAAAACCTACTACTTCGATCCAAATACAGGTGACAAGTGGGTAAATCGCTCACTTACCTTAAACGGTACGGTCTATAACTTTGATAGCAATGGTGTGGCGACTACTAAAGCTGACCAAACCACAAATCGAAATCAATTTGTTAAAGGTACTGATCAAGAATGGTACTACTACGATGCTAATGGCAAAAAGGTCACTGGTTTCCAAACTATTAACAAGGACCTCTACTACTTCAACGATAAGGGCCAACAAATTCGAGGAAAGATTTTCAACCTAGGTGATAACCACTACTTCGCCAACAAAGACACTGGTGCTGTCCTTCGTAATGCCTTCTACCATGATAAATCTACTGGTCGTTATGGTGACTTCTCTGAAAACATCTACTACGCTGGCAATGATGGTGCCTTCAAGACAGGCTGGTTTGAAGTTGATGGCAACCGTTATTATGGTAGCGACTATTCTGATGACGACACGCCTAAAGGAAATCTCTACACAGGAGTTATCAACTCACAACTCTTTAGCCCAGATGGGAAACTCTTGACAAACGGTCTCTATCCTGAGTTCAAGCGTACTGGTGAAAAATTCTTATGAACTTGAAGGTGTCTATGCACAGATGCCGACGGTAATATCAAAGAAGGTCCTTATCAATATGATGGTAAGATTCTTGGTTCTAAATATAGTAACGTCCGCCAATCACAATGGTCAACTTTTGACGAATGGGATATTCTTAATGGACACCTCTACCATTTTGACTCAACACCTATGACCTTCACAGCACCAAATGGCCAAAAAGTGACCACAAACGTTGCCATTGCAACAACTAACAAGGCCCTTACTTATCACGGCGTAATCTTTAATTTTGATGCCAAGGGTATTGATGCGGCAAAAGAAAAAGCTATCCACTTTGACCAATTGCAGACGGATCGTAACGGCACAAGTTATCTCTATGAAAATGGTCAAAAAGTCACTGGCTTGAAGACCTTTGATGGCGTCACTTACTATTTCTACGAAGATGGCCGTCAAGCCAAAGGCACAGAGGTCACAATCAATGGTAAGACTTACCAATTTGACCAATTGACTGGTATCATGACACGTAATGCCTTTTCAAAATCATACAACTACGAAGGTTCTCCACGCTTCCCATACTACCCAACACGCTACTATGGCAACGACGGAGCTGCTCTTACCGGTTGGCAAACCATCGACGGCAAGAACTACTACTTCCGAGCTAGCGGAAACCTTGAAACAGGACGTTTTGTCATCGGAGACAGAGCCTATAATGCTGATGACAATGGTGTAGTCGCTGACCGCAAGGGTGAACCAGCTTATCGCAATCGCATTGTCTACGATAAGGGCGATAACTACTATTACAATGACAAAGGTGAGAAAGTGACCGGCTTCCAAGAAGTTGATGGTAAGGTCCTCTACTTCGACGCTGAAGGCAAACAAGTCCTAGGACGCTTTGTCACAGTCGATAACTACACCTACTATTTGGACCCTAAAACAGGTGAAAAATACACAAACCGCTCTGTCCTCATCGATGGTAAACTCTATACCTTCGACAAAGACGGACATGTCGTGTCATAAGATGAGATGAAACCGAGACGAAAGTCTTGGTTTTTTTGTGGGAGTTAAGGACTATATAAACTAACATTACATATAGGAAACATAAAATAGGCTGAGAAATAACCTCAGCCTATTTTATTTATACAAGAATTATATACTCTAATTACAACTTATTAATGATGGATCAAATCATATATTCCAAATCATAACTAGCATCAGAAAGAATACGTGCCAAAAATTGTTGGGTACGTTTTTCTTTGGTCTGTAAAAAATGTCTTTTGGACTCCCTCTTCGATGACATGACCACCATCCATGAAAACGACATGATTAGCTACATCTCGTGCAAACCCCATCTCATGAGTCACAACTACCATTGTTGTTCCTTCATGAGCTAAGTTGTTTCATGACATCCA
>ENA-OQJV01000121-OQJV01000121.1-human-gut-metagenome-genome-assembly--contig:-NODE-121-length-12399-cov-3.147327_pt1 | contig 12399 bp, 18 predicted proteins | sample MGYA00242616_ERZ504783 | MGnify/ENA primary metagenome ERZ504783 (study PRJEB26092, sample SAMD00036360) | human gut metagenome | host: Homo sapiens | study: EMG produced TPA metagenomics assembly of...
TAAAAATAAAATACTAAACAATTCCCAAAACGCAATAGAAAAACTAGCACAAAAATAAAAAACTTAAAATTGTTGAAAATGTATAAAAAGACTAACTAAAAAAATAGTGAAACTTTGCCAGCCAAACAATATAAAAACGAAACGTTGACTTTATAAAACGATGTGACTAAAATCAAGTACAACGATAGTTGCTTCTTATTAAATCAAGACCAAACAAACATCAAAGGTCAGACAAAACACATCTTGAGTTATTAAGAAACAATTTGCGTATCAAATTTCATATAGCAAAAAAGAAAGGAGGTAACGCAGATGGATGCTCTGGTAGATGGACTGTTAGAGGAACTCAATTGTGACGTGGTATTCAAGATACCGATATTCGGAGGCATACCCATATACGAGTCGGTAGTAGTCACATGGATAATAATGGTAGCGGTATTTTTACTGTGCTTTTTTCTCGGCAGAAATCTTTCAGTTGAAAATCCCGGACGCAGACAGGTAGCCGTAGAGGCAGGAGTTAAATTCCTTAATGATTTCTTCAGTGAGACACTCGGAGAAAAAGGAAAGGATTACATACCATATCTGGCAACAGTAATCATCTATATAGGAATAGCAAACCTGATAGGCTTACTTGGCTTCAAACCGCCGACAAAGGATATGAACGTCACCGCAGCACTCGCTGTAATGAGTATAGTTCTTATCGAGGTGGCAGGAATCAGGGCAAAGGGCACCAAAAGGTGGCTTAAAAGCTTTGCAGAGCCAATGCCGGTAATACTACCTATCAATATCCTTGAGATCTTTATCAAACCATTATCGCTGTGTATGCGATTATTTGGAAACGTCCTTGGTTCATTCGTAATCATGGAGCTTTTAAAGATGGTCGTCCCGGCAATCGTTCCGGCAGTATTCAGTTGTTATTTTGATATCTTTGATGGACTTATACAGGCATATGTATTTGTATTCCTGACAGGACTTTTCATCAAGGAGGCAACCGAGTAAGAAGACCTGATGAGGCATGAAACACCACATCATTTAATTTCACATCGTAAGCATGGAAAATGTAACCTCGCTTACAAAAGAAACAAAATAATTGCTAACCAAAAGAAAGCATATAAGCAAGAAAAGGAGAACACATTATGTCATCAACATTATTAGTAGCAATCGGAGCTGGAATCGCAGTATTAACAGGAATCGGAGCCGGACTTGGAATCGGTAAGGCAACAAGCAGCGCAGTAGACGCAATCGCAAGACAGCCTGAGGCTGAGAGCAAAATCTCTAAATCACTTCTTTTAGGATGTGCCCTTGCAGAGGCAACAGCTATTTACGGTTTCGTTATCGCATTACTTATCATCCTCTTCCTTAAATAATCAGGCAGCGTAACTGACAGTTACAACCAGGTGAAACAGAAAGGAAGGTAGAGCAATGTTAAAAATTGATCCATGGAACATAATATGGACAGTAGTCAATCTGCTTTTCCTGTACTGGATATTTAAGAAATTTCTCTTTGACCGCGTGATGGGCGTGATCAATCAGAGAGACGAAATGATTCAGAAGCAGTTCTCGGAAGCAAAGAAGAGTCAGGACGATGCAGAAAGCTTAAAGAGCGACTATAAAAAGAAGCTCGAGAGTGCAAAGACTCAGGCAGACCAGATAATCCTTGATGCCAGGGCAAGAGCCGAGGCTGAGCAGGAGAAGGCTCTTGAGAGAACCAGACAGGAAGCAGACAGTATGCTTGAAAAAGCAAAAGCGGACATTGCTAGCGAGCAGGACAAGGCAACAAAGGCCGCTGAGGCTGAAATTGCAAAACTTGCCATCTTAGCAGCGAGAAAGATTGTAAAGACAGGTGAAGCTAATGACACAGGCAGCAGTAAATAATGCAATAGTTTTGTACAGGCTGGCTGTAGAGCGTCGTGATGTGGAGGAAGCACAGAGAGTATACTTTGTGACAGAAAAGCTTGCACAGACGCTCGCAAATCCACTTATACCGCTGACAAAAAAGTATGACATCATAGAAAAGGTATATGGATTTGAGAGTGAGCCAAAGCTTATCACAAGCTTCATAAAGGAAATGGTAAAGCTTGGATATGCCGCTGAAATGAATGAAATCTTTGAGGCATATTACAGATACTGGGATGAGAAAAACCATATCATAAGAGCTGAGCTTATCAGTGCAGAGGCCGCAACCGACGAGGAAGCAAATGACGCCAAGGCGCTGCTACAAAGCAAATATCCGGAATATGAAATATCCCTTACACAGAAAGTGGACGAAACACTTTTAGGTGGATATGTGATTAAGACTCTTAATACAGAGTATGACAGAAGCTACGAAGGAAAGCTTCGTGAGCTTGAAAGAAAATTGACCAGGAGGTGACCCCTGTGGGCGCAATCAGTGCAACAGACATAATCTCCATTATCCAGAGCGAGATAGAGAATTTCGACTTCGATACCGAGAGCCGTGAGACTGGCGAGGTAATCTACGTCGGCGACGGAATCGCCACAATATACGGCATCGACCATGCCATGTATGGTGAGATCGTAGTATTCGATAATGGAGTAAAAGGAATGGTTCAGGATATCCGTCAGAATGAAATCGGTGTAATCCTTTTCGGAAGAGACCACGGAATCCATGAAGGAACCAAAGTAGTAAGAACAAAGAAAAAAGCCGGAATCCCTGTAGGCAAAGGCTTTATCGGCCGAATCATCAATGCTTTAGGTGAGCCTATTGATGGAAAGGGCGATATCAAAGAGGAAGATTACAGACCAATCGAGAATGAGGCACCGGGTATCGTGGACAGAAAGTCAGTAGATACTCCACTTGAGACAGGAATCCTCTCAATCGATTCAATGTTCCCAATCGGACGTGGACAGCGAGAGCTTATCATCGGTGACCGTCAGACAGGAAAGACATCAATTGCCACAGATACAATCATCAACCAGAAGGGCAAGGATGTTATCTGTATATATGTAGCAATTGGCCAGAAAGCATCAACAGTAGCAAAAATTGTGTCAACTCTGACAAAACACGGCGCAATGGATTACTCAATCGTGCTTTCATCAACAGCGAGCGATCCTGCATCACTGCAGTACATCGCACCATACGCAGGAACAGCCATGGCAGAGCATTTCATGCATCAGGGCAAGGATGTACTTATCGTATATGATGACCTTTCAAAGCATGCGGTAGCATACAGAGCACTTTCACTGCTGCTCGAGAGATCACCGGGACGTGAGGCATATCCTGGAGACGTATTCTATCTCCACTCAAGACTGCTCGAGAGATCAAGCCGTCTGAGCGATGAGCTTGGTGGAGGCTCAATCACAGCACTCCCAATCATCGAGACACAGGCAGGAGACGTATCAGCATATATCCCTACCAACGTAATATCTATCACAGATGGACAGATATTCTTAGAGAGCAACCTCTTCAACGCAGGTATGAGACCGGCCGTAAACGTAGGTCTTTCAGTATCCCGAGTTGGTGGAGCTGCCCAGACAAAGGCCATGAAGAAGGCATCAGGAAGCATCCGTATCGACCTGGCACAGTACAGGGAGATGGAGGTCTTCACACAGTTTGCATCAGACCTTGACGATGCCACAAAAGCACAGCTTGCACATGGAAAAGCACTTATGGAGCTTTTAAAACAGCCGCTTTGCCATCCACTGTCACTGCATGAGCAGGTAATGACACTTATCATGGCAAACAATGGTGTGTTTGACACAATTGAGACAAAAGAGGTCAAGAAATATCAGGGCGATATCCTCTCATACATGGATCTTTCTTATCCGGAAATCGGACAGAAGATCGAAGAGAACAGAGCCATTGATGAAGAGCTCGTAAATAAAATCATGGATGCAGTAAAAGAGTATAAAGGGTAACAGGTAGTATTATGGCAAACACGAAGGAAATACAGGATCGAATAAAAAGTATCAATGATACGCTTAAAATCACAAATGCCATGTATATGATTTCTTCTTCGAAGCTGAAAAAGTCCAAAAAGATGCTGGCAGATACAGAGCCGTATTTCTTCACACTGCAATCAGAGATGAGCCGAATACTCAGGCATCTGCCTGATATGGAGGACATCTATTTCAAGACCAACGAGGATAAGCTGCCTGAGGACAGAAAGGTCGGATATATCGTAATCACAGCCGATAAAGGACTTGCGGGCTCATATAACCACAATATCCTGAAAATGGCTGAGGAGCACTTAAAGAATCATCCGAACCATTCACTTTTCGTACTCGGAGAGCTGGGACGTCATTATTTTGAACAGCGTGGAATTGAGATTGAAAAACAGTTCCACTACACAGTTCAGAATCCGACACTCAACCGTGCTAGAAATATTGCAGAAGAAATTTTGGAGCTATATCTACATAACGAGCTGGACGAAGTTTATATTATCTATACCAGCATGATAAATGCGATTCAGGAGGAAACACAGATGTCACAGCTTCTGCCACTGAAAAAGACAGACTTCACTGTGCAGATTCCTATAGATATACCGAGGGAGGAGCTGGCACTCAAGCCATCGCCTGAGGCAGTCATGGATCGTATCGTACCAAACTACGTTGTTGGATTTGTCTACGGTGCTCTTGTAGAGTCATTTTCATGTGAGCAGAACGCCAGAATGATGGCGATGCAGTCCGCATCAAACAGTGCGAGGGACATGCTTGCAGAGCTTGACATTCTTTACAACCGTGCCAGACAGGCAGCGATTACACAGGAGATTACAGAGGTAATAGCCGGTGCTAAATCGCAGAAGAAAAAGAGAAAGTAGGCTTTTTGATGAAAACAGGAAAAATTATCCAGGTTATGGGTCCTGTTGTCGATGTAGAGTTCGAGGATGAGAACCTGCCGGCAATCAGAGACGCACTAGAAGTTTTTAAATGGTGACAAAAAAAGTGTGATGGAAGTCGCACAGCATATTGGAAATAATACAGTACGCTGTATCATGCTTGCTTCCAGTGAGGGACTTCACAGAGATATGGAAGTAACAGCCACAGGCGCCGGCATCAAGACACCTGTCGGAGAGCAGACTCTCGGCAGACTGTTCAACGTGCTCGGTGAAGCTATCGACGGCGGAGCACAGCCTGATACAGAAGAAAAGTGGGAAATCCACAGAGAACCACCAACATTTGAGGAGCAGAACCCTGCAGAGGAAATCCTCGAGACAGGTATCAAGGTCATCGACCTCCTTGCCCCATATGCAAAGGGTGGAAAAATCGGACTCTTCGGAGGAGCCGGAGTAGGAAAAACAGTCCTCATCCAGGAGCTCATCAGCAATATCGCAACAGAGCACGGCGGCTACTCAATCTTTACAGGAGTCGGAGAGCGTTCCAGAGAGGGAAATGATCTCTGGACAGAAATGAAGGAATCAGGAGTTCTGGAAAAAACAGCCTTAGTGTTCGGACAGATGAACGAGCCACCAGGAGCACGTATGCGTGTAGCTGAGACAGGACTTACAATGGCAGAGTATTTCAGGGATGAGAAGCACCAGAACGTGCTGCTTTTCATCGACAACATATTCCGTTTCACACAGGCAGGTTCAGAGGTTTCAGCACTTTTAGGACGTATGCCTTCAGCCGTAGGTTATCAGCCTACACTGGCTACTGAGATGGGTGAGCTGCAGGAGCGAATCGCATCTACAAAGAACGGTTCGGTAACATCGGTACAGGCCGTATACGTACCAGCCGATGACCTCACAGACCCGGCTCCGGCTACAACCTTCGCACATCTGGATGCCACAACAGTTCTTTCAAGAAAGATTGTTGAACAGGGTATTTACCCGGCAGTAGACCCACTTGAGTCTACATCACGTATCCTCGAGCCTGATATCGTAGGCGAGGAGCATTATCAGGTAGCACGAAAGGTACAGGAGATTCTCCAGAAGTACAAGGAGCTGCAGGATATCATCGCGATCCTTGGTATGGAGGAGCTGGCAGATGAGGACAAGGTGCTTGTATACAGAGCAAGAAAAATCCAGAAGTTCCTCTCACAGCCATTCCACGTAGCCGAGAACTTCACAGGTATCCAGGGTGTCTATGTGCCTGTAGAGGATACTATCAAGGGCTTCAAGGCCATCATAGATGGTGAGATGGACGAGTATCCTGAGAACGCATTTTTCAATGTCGGAACAATCGAGGACGTCAAGGAAAAAGCAAAGACTATGCAGCAGTAAAAGCATAAGGAAGGACAAATCGTATGGCAACAAATACATTTTATCTAAAGGTAATAGCTGCTAACAGAGTGTTTTACTCAGGAAGATGTCGTTCCATAATAGTCCCTGAGTTCGATGGCCAGAAGGAAATCCTCGCCCACCACGAGGATATGGTCATAGCCGTCGATGAGGGCGAGATGAGATTTCAGCCGGAGGACAGTGACAACTGGGAGTACGCGGTAGTGGGAATGGGCTTCGTAGAGATAGTCAACAACCGTGTGACACTGCTTGTCGAGACAGCCGAGCATCCGGAGGAAATCGATATAGCAAGGGCAAGAGAGGCAAAGGAGAGAGCTGAGGAGCAGCTTCGCCAGAAGCAGAGTATTCAGGAGTATTATCACTCAAGAGCTTCGCTGGCCCGTGCCATGACACGACTGAAAGCAACTTCAGGAAAATAATAAATGTTAACAAATCACAAAAAAGGGGTTATGATAACCTCTTTTTGTTTTTACATTTGTGACGGGGCACACTGTTACAGTACTTGCTTGCTTCCATGATATTTGCGGTGCTGGTATCTGAGTTTGAAGAAAAGTATCTGGTATAGCTATCATGTATATCCAATATATATTTTAGGTATTGTGCAAAATTTAATACACTGTATATATGGGGCGGGTATTGAAATATCCGCCCTTTTTTTCTATAATAATAAACCGTGTGGATTGCTGTAAATATGCAATTGCTGTGGGTCACACGAGGGTGTGGCAGATAACAGCGAATATGAGAAAAAGAGGCGAAAAAATGACTGAAAAAGAAAAAATAAGGATTCAGACATCAGAGACCTTTTTGCTGAGTGCGATTCTGGCACTTTCCGGAGGATTTCAGGATGCCTACACCTACAACGTGAGAAACAAGGTGTTCTCGAATGCGCAGACAGGAAACGTGGTGCTGATGAGCCAGCATCTGATGGTAGGTGAATGGATGAAGGGACTATCGTATCTTTTTCCAATCCTTTCATTTGCACTCGGTGTGCTTGTGGCAGAGAGAATCGGGCATAGATATAAGAAGGCAAAGCGTATCCACTGGCGTCAGATAGTGGTGGCGATAGAGATAATCATACTGTTTGTGGTCGGTTTCATACCACACAGGTACGACATGATAGCGACCATGCTTGTATCATTCAGCTGTTCTATGCAGGTGCAGTCCTTCAGAAAGGTAACGGCTACGGCTATGCCAGCACTATGTGCATCGGCAACTTAAGAAGCGGCACAGAGAGCCTGTCAATATATCTGCGTGACAGAAATATCGGGGCACTGAAAAAGACCGCGCACTACTATGGAATTATTCTGATATTTGCAATAGGAGCAGGTATAGGCGGAGTGTGCTCACTGCACATAGGAATACGCGCTATATGGGCTTCAAGCGTGCTGCTTGCCATTGTATGTACAATGATGGTCAGGGAACACAGATAAACAGTTACAAATAGTCACGAAATATATATAACGGAGATACAATATAAAATGAAATTATTAAAGCAATTTCTCATCATACTTGCGATTTCGTTTGTAGGTGAGATACTCAAATATTTACTGCCATTGCCTGTTCCGGCGAGCATATATGGCATGGTTATACTTTTCATAGGTCTGCTGACAGGCCTGATACCGCTTAACTCTGTAAGGAGTGCAGGCAAATTCATGATAGAGATAATGCCTGTCATGTTTATCCCTGCGGGAGTGGGGCTTATGTCATCCTGGGGCAATCTTAAGCCGGTGCTCGTACCGGTGATTGTAATCACTGTTGTGGCACTTCTTACTGTAATGATTGCTACAGGACATGTTTCACAGCTCGTAATCCGTATGCAGAAGCGCAAGAGGGCTGATGCTGGAGAAAATAAATAAGATAGAGGATAATCATAATGGATAATTTGTTTCAGACATCGCTTTTTGCCGGTGTCACGGTAAGTCTGGTTGCATATCTGATAGGTATGCTTTTAAAGAAGAAGTTTAAAGTTGCAATACTCAATCCGCTTCTCATTTCAATAGTACTGACCATAATAGTGCTTGTTGTGGCAGATGTGGATTATGACACATACAATAAGGGGGCATCGTACCTTAGCTGGTTTCTGACACCGGCCACGGTATGCCTTGCGATACCGCTCTATGAGCAGTGGACACTGCTCAAGAAAAATATAGCAGCAGTCGCGCTCGGACTCACGGCAGGCGTCATAACAAGCCTTGTGACAGTGCTTGTGTTGTCAGTGCTTATGGGGCTTTCACATGAGGACTATGTCACACTGCTTCCAAAGTCCATCACGACAGCTATCGGTATGGGCGTATCAGAGGAGCTCGGCGGATATGTGACTATCACTGTCGCAGTTATCGTCGTGACAGGTGTGCTTGGAAATATACTCGGAGAGTTTGTTTGCAAAATATTCAGAATCACTGAGCCTATATCGAAGGGACTGGCGCTTGGTGCTTCATCACATGCCATCGGAACAGCGAAGGCAATCGAGATGGGCGAGATAGAGGGCGCCATGAGCTCTCTTGCTATCGCGGTGGCAGGAATACTTACGGTGGTGTTTGCATCGGTGTTTGCAAACTTTTATTGATTTGTCTGAGCGCTTCCTGCGCGTTGGCTTTTTTACAGAAAGGAGCTATATTTATATGATAATTACTATTGCTAGAAAGTGCGGTTGCGATGCAGATACTATCGGTAGAGCAGTCGCTGAGAAATATCATTTACATTTCATGGACAGAGAGGCTATTGCGGCCGGTGCCAAAGAGGCAGGCTGCTACGATGAGTATGAGGAGTTTTACAGTGAGAGACCGGTTAATTCTCTGCTTTACTCTATTGTGATGGAGACGGAGGAGGATAATGTGCTGCATGATACTCCGGGGAGGGCTCTTACATTTATAGACAGGCTGCCGCTTGAGGACGGCTGTGAGGGATATGTGATTCAGGGACGATGTGCAAACTTTGCCTTTCAGGGAAGAGATGATGTTGTCTCAGTTTTCCTGACAGCGAATGATGCCTTCTGCGTTGATACTGTGGCTGATACACATGGAGTCTCAGCGAGAAAGGCAAAGACTGTTGTGCGTGAGACAAATGACAACAGAAAGACCTATCACAAATACTATACCGGACAGGAGTGGGGGCAGGCAGAAAACTATGACCTGTGCCTAAATGTGGCAAAGCTCGGTGTAGATGGTGTGATTGCGATGATTGACAGCTTCATACAAAATAGAAAATAGAAGTGTATATACAAAAGCCGAATCCGTGGGAGTGTGGATTCGGCTTTTTTGAGTTCGCTGATTTTAGTTCAGTTGTGCTTGAGATGGCTGTAAATATGAAGTGGAAAGATTTTGAAGATGCCATACAAAGTGCAACTGCTGAATATGTTCATGCAGACTATATTATTACGCGCAACATTAAAGACTTTACGCAAAGTAAGGTTATGGAATGGCTTCTGCTGATGAAAATAGCTTTGTAAACGAAAAAGAAACAGCTTTCAGTGCCGAAGCATAATAATCGTATGGAATGTCTTGGTAGGATCATCAAAGTAAAAAGTCATTTCACCATTATACTTCTTAACAATATTTTCTATACTACGCATACCGAATCCATGAAACTGTGGATTCGGTTTTTTAGTTGGTAAAAGATTGCCATTTTTATCAATAGGATTTACGCGGCAGGAATCAATGAGTGTGATAATGGTCATGTTATTGTTCTCTTTATGAAAAACATTGAGTTCTATAAAAGGATTAACTGTTTTTTCGGCTGACTCTACAGCATTATCCATGAGATTACCGAAAAGTACACTTAGATCATCATATGTCACGAAATCAATACACTTACTTCTTATATCAATGTGTAGCGCAATATTTTGGGTGAGACATATCTTCTGGTAACGGCAGAGCAGTGCATTTAAAAGGTCATTATCGCATACCCGCACGGAGTGCTTTAACTCAGAAGAACCGAGTACGTGGGTAAGGTATGCTGCGATTTTTTCAGAATCGTGCTGTTCGTTCAGCGAGGCTATGGCATTGAGATGCTTTTTGATGTCATGAATGAGAACTTTTTGTTTCTCATCCTGTGACACGAGGGCTTTGTAGTATTCTACAGAGTCGGCATCACGCTGGTTCTGAAGTGTGAGCTCTGCTATTTCGGAATTTTTTTGCTTAATATGTTCAAACAGACCAAAGATGAGTATGTTTATAAGCAGCATGAAAAAGCTGCTAAGGATGAGCAGATAGTTGAGTGGAGATTTTATTTCATAATTCATAAGAAAATATATCATTGTGTAGATTACAAATACGGAAATAACAGGTATTATAGCCAATGTAGTGATTTCATAGATGGAAAATCGTATATTGGATCTGGTGCTGGATAGCTTATGTGATATAAAATATATGATTACAAAGTAAAGTAATTTGACTTAAAAAACTAACTAGAATAAAGCAAAACGGTATCATTCATGTTAGAATAAAAAATAGATATGAAAAACTTTGAAAAAATCCCCATAGAAGCAAGCTCACACAAAGTCATAATTACAATCATAATAGCAGAATGGAAAAAGAGAGTTGCACTATTTTCCATGGTTGAAATTTTCAAAAAAACAAAAGTAGCAACAAAAAATAAGGCAGTGTTTAATAAAGCAATGTGTGCGAATGAAATAAAATATATTGGGATAAATAGTATTGTAAGTAATATATATCGTTTTATCGAGGAAATTTTGTATTCAAAAACATTAGATGAATATTGCAACAGTATTAATGCCTCAGAAAAATAAACTAAAAATAACAAACAGCAGCACTCATAAGTATTACCTCTTACTTTCCATAAACATCAAATATGCTTTCTTAAATTCGGTGAATTTTCTTCTTGTTAAATATGCGGTGAACTGACCATCACAAAGGTATATCAGCTCGTGATCAAAGCTTGTTACCATAGCCATATTAACAATATAGCTGCGGTGTGACTGAAAAAATGTAGCCTGCGGCAGATGCTCTATCCAAAATTGAAGTGTCTGAGTGGAATCCAAATCAGCCGTGACAGTATGTACTATAACCTTTCTTCCCTTTGCCTCTACATATACGATATCGCAAGTCAAAACAGATGTAACTCCGGATTTTGTTTCAACAGCGATTTTTTGATTGATAGAATAGTACAGCTCAAGTGCATCATCTAAATTTTGGAATAACCGTTGTTTATCTATTGGCTTAGATAAGTATCTGAATACATGGAATCTCATGGCGGCATCCAGATATTCGAGGTAAGATGTCACTATAAAAATAATAACGGAGTCATTCTGCTTTTTTAGTTCATTTCCCACATAGATGCCGTCAAAACCGGGCATTTCCACATCTAAAAAGACGATATCTTTTTGGGATTTATCAGAAAGAAGACTATCCCCATCATTAAAGATTATAATATCGAGATTATTTACTTTCTTTTTGTTGAAATATGTTTTTGATTATCTGGGATAGTGACTGCGTGATAGATGGATCATCGTCACAAATAAGTATTCTCATTGAAGATCTCCTATAAAATCTTATTAAAATTATTATAGAGAAGTACGCAGAGTAAGGCAAGAAAAAGACGTGAAAAGACAAAAAACGGGTGGTTTTGGATATCATAAATTGACCAAAAGTGCCCGAAAAATGTTGTTCTATTCCAAATCGTGGATTTGCAATATATTAGGATGTATTATTATTACAAGAAAAGTATGGCAGATAAAAGTGGCTGAAAGATAAGGATATTATTATGAAAATGAGATATTGTGGAAGTAGAAATATAATATTAATTTGGAATATTTATTTAACGATACTTATTCCATTTGTAGTTCTTTTATCGGGGATATGGCATTTGGAATCAGGTGTCAGAAATGGAAAGGCGGCAGGATTACCTATAGCTGTAATCTTAGCCTTTTTACCTTTGGTACTGTTTGGATTGAAGTGGAAAATGGATAGTACATTTACAATTATTGTATCTTGTGTATGGTTTATATTCATGTGGAAAATGGCATATTACTTCTTTTATGATAAGACAAACTCACCGATTGTTTATTATAGTTCGGTGATAGTCAATATTACTGCGCTATTGTGGAGCATAATAGTAAAAAGAATACAAACCATTGGAGGAGCATATTTTGAAATATAGGCAAGATCAATGGCTGGTTCCATGTTCGGAGAATTATAAAGAAAACAAAGTACTAAGAAGTATATGGTTGGTTTGTTTTATAGGAACA
>ENA-OQJV01000123-OQJV01000123.1-human-gut-metagenome-genome-assembly--contig:-NODE-123-length-12229-cov-2.396959_pt1 | contig 12229 bp, 13 predicted proteins | sample MGYA00242616_ERZ504783 | MGnify/ENA primary metagenome ERZ504783 (study PRJEB26092, sample SAMD00036360) | human gut metagenome | host: Homo sapiens | study: EMG produced TPA metagenomics assembly of...
TTGCGGCGTTTGAGTCGCAGAGCATTGAGGACGACTGAGACAGAGCTAAAGCTCATGGCCAGTCCTGCTATCATTGGGTCAAGCAGGGGACCTCCAAAGAGGTGGAGGACACCCATGGCCACTGGGATAGACAAGATATTGTAGATAAAGGCCCAAAAGAGGTTCTCTTTAATCGTTGTGATTGTCGCCTGACTAATTTTCAGAGCCTTAACCACATCCATGAGATTTGGTTTCATAAGGACCATATCGGCACTTTCCATGGCAATATCTGTCCCAGAACCCATAGCAATACTGATATCTGCAGTCGCAAGGGCTGGGGCATCATTGATACCATCACCAACCATGATGACTGATTTCCTTCTGCTTGAAGGTCGCTAATCACCCTAGATTTCTCTTGCGGAAGCACTTGACTGATAACACGCTTGATACCAACCTTTTGAGCGATGGCTTGGGCTGTTTGGTCATTATCACCAGTCAACATGATGACTTCCTTGCCCATTTGATGAAGAGCTGCCACCATATCGGCACTATCTGCTTTAACCTGATCAGCTACACCAAAGAGTCCGATTAACTTACCATCTTCAGCCAGAAAAATAGGAGTCTGACCATCGGCTGTCAAGTTTTGGAAATCAGCTTGTGCTGAAGTCAAGTCGACTTTTTCCTCTGCCATAAGGGTTTGATTCCCAGCTAGATAAGTTTTTCCTGCATAGCTAGCAGTTAGTCCTCGTCCAGTCAAACTTGAGAAATTATCCATTTCTAACAAGTCCAAGTTAGCATTTTCTGCTGCCACAAGGATGGCTTGACCCAAAGGGTGTTCAGACTTGGCTTCCAAGGATGCCAAAAGCTGCAAGGCTGCTCGTGCGTATTGCCATAAGTATAGCTAGAAACGAGCTGAGGTTTCCCCTGAGTAATGGTTCCTGTCTTGTCAAAGACGAGGACATCAGCCTTGTGGGCTAACTCAAGCACATCTCCACGCTTGTAGAGAATACCGTGTTCAGCACCAAGGCCTGTACCAACCATGATGGCTGTCGGTGTCGCAAGTCCCAATGCACATGGACAAGCAATAACCAAGACGCTGACTGCTACAGTCATAGCGAAGGTAAAGGTTTGTCCCATGACAAAGTACCAGAAGAGACCTGAAACAAGGGCAATAGCCATGACAACGGGAACAAAGACTGCTGATACCTGATCGGCAATCTTGGCAATCGGTGCCTTGGTTTGTTGGGCATCCTCAACCAATTTGATAATTTGGGAAAGCAAGGTGTCCTTACCAATCTTTTCAGCTTCATAAATCAAGCTACCCTGACCATTAATAGAACCTGCAAATACTGGTTTACCAGCAGATTTTTCAATAGGAAGTGACTCACCTGTAAGCATACTCTCATCAATAGCAGAGCTACCAGAAATCACTCCACCATCCACGGCTATCTTTTCCCCAGGTTTGACCACAATATGGTCACCAAGAACAACCTTATCCACAGGAAGCTTGACTTCCTTACCATCACGAAGGACAGTTGCTTCCTTGGCTGACAAGTGCATGAGTTTCTTGATAGCTTCTGAAGTTCGACCCTTAGAGAGGGTTTCAAAGTACTTACCTAGAGTAATCAAGGTCAAGATAACAGCCACCGACTCGAAATAAAGTTGGTGGGCGTGATGGGCATGCCCCAAAGAAATGTGGTAAGTACCATAGAGACTATAAAGAAAGGCTGCCGACGTTGCCAAGGCTACCAAGGCATCCATGTTAGGATGACCCTTAGCCAAGGTCGAAACCATACGTATAGAGACGACCAACACATGACTGGAACTGTCAAAACTAGCAGCACCAAGGCATAAGTCAAGGCTGCATGATGAGGAGACAAGAAGTTTGGCACAGGTAGACCGACCATTGGCCCCATAGCTAGATAAAAGAGAGGAATGGTGAAGACTGATGACCAAATGAGACGCTCACGCACCTTGTGAATCTTGTCTTCTTCACGTTCTTCCTGACTTTTAGCTGTCTCTGGATTGTAGACTTCGGCCTCATAACCAGCGTCAGCCACAGCTTTTTCAATAACTTCTGGACTAACCTTATCCCCAGCATAGTCCACAGACATTTTTTCGGTGGTTAGGTTAACCACAGCCTTGTCCACACCATCCAACTTATTAACAGCATTTTCAACATTGGCTACACAGGATGCACAGGTCATCCCATTAACCACAAAGGTTTCTTTTGCCATTTCCTATATCACCTCCATATGATGCCCACAGGCACATTGGCCTGGCACACAGTCACAAACCACCTGATCCACAGGTTCTTTTGCTAAAAGCAAGACCTGTAACTTGTCCACATCAGCTTGTGTCATCGGCGTCTTCTCGATAAGTTGACCCAACAAGTCGCTGTGTTTGGTCAAACAAATCTTGTCAAAAACTGCCTCTAAAGCTTGAAAATTCGCTTCATCTTCACCCAAGCTAGCTTGATAGATAAACCCTCGTCCTTGACGCTGACTGGTTAGGTAACCCTTGTCCGCCAAACGTCCAAGCAAGGTCTTAACTGTCGAAGCCGACCAGTCAAGCTTCTTAGCTAGAATCGCTATAATCTCTGAAGAAGTCGCCTGCCCCTTAGCCCAGAGCACTCGCATGACTTCCCATTCCGCAGATGAAATTGTCAGCATGATAACTCCTTTCTGAATGTCGTCATTCGTTTACGTTTGTAGATTTATTTTAACGCTATCGTGAAAACGTGTCAAGAGTTTTGTTTACATTTGTAGATTTATTTCGTTTAAAAATTCCAAGATCACTTCAAGGACCTTGGAAGACTTTCATTATCTTAGGCAAAAAATTATGCCTTTGGATTTTTCTGATGCAGTTTAGTCATAAGCATTATTCCCAAAACGAGTATAATGACTGGAAGACTGTATCCCAAATAAATTGTAGTGACTTGCAGACCTCTCTTGATAAGCATACCACTGACAAATACAACAATCCCTGTCAAAACCTGATTCAAGACTTCAATTTTCAAATAAAGATTGTTGAGCTGTAGAGGATTCAACTTCTCCTGCAGGTAATCATTTTGCGAGATTCCAGATATCGTTTGGCCAACTGCTAAAAAGATATAGCTAAGCAAAACAGTCGGTAGGTTAGCTACGAATGGAAAGACGACAACGTAACCCAAATAGACAAGAGAGCCTAACAAGTAAACGGTCATAGGGGAGTATTTAGTGAGACTTTTGAAAGATAGAATTGAACTCGTTGCTAGAAAGGCAATGGCCAAGAAGGACAGAGAGAAAGAATAGGCCTGACTAGAAATACCGACGTCTTTGGTCAGGAAGATAACCTCATAAGCATCATATAAGACACCCACTGACTGTAAGAGTATAGTCATCATAACCATCTTCAGGACGATACTCTGCCTTCCAAAAATAGGACTACCTTGACCGGAAGAAACCTCCTCTTCTGAATCATTCTCACGGTCAAAAATAATCGGTCCCAGTTTAAACAATAAGAGGGTCGCTAGTAGCGTTAGCACACTGTAGACCAAAAATAAGCTTCCTAAATCAAGGCTACCCCAGAGACCAACTATCATAGGTGCTAAGAAATAGGAAGCCGACCCAATCATGGTATAGGTACTGTTAAATTTTTGTAAGTTGGCTTTTTTAACAAGCACAGGCACCGCTGAGGACAACAAACTGTTAAAGTAAGTCGTCAGCACTTCAGTCAAAACCACCAAAGCAAATACAAAAACACTACCCATGGCAAGATAAATCAAAGCCAGACAGACTGCCTTAAGCAATTCAATACCAATCAAAACATATTTTTTATTTGTGATTTTTCCTACAAATTGGTGTCCCACATTGGCAAGAATCCCTCCTAAGAATTTGGCAATCCATAGCCCTAAGACATAGTCCACTGAGATTTTAGAGAAGATAATACTCAGTGCTATCGCATAACCGTACTCGATAATCAGTGACAAAAACCTATTAAGGAAAATAATTCTGGAATTGTTGGTAAACATTAACGATTTCTAAACCTTTTCTTTTTCATTGCCATTATTGTAACACTGAACATACTAGCCTTCAATAGTTCAGCGCATTAGAAAAACACCTCCTAAGAGGTGTCACACTTTACTAAGATAAGATTGAGTTGATGAGACTACCCCCCAAAATCCCTACCTTCTATATACAAAAATGTAAACATGCCAGGGTAAATAAAAAGCCAAACAAAGAAATCATAAAGAGTATTGCCTGAGCTTTCTTGTGTAATACAAAGAATGACAAGATATGATTAATCATGTTCAGAGATGCCTTCTCTTCCTTTCTTTTTTTAGCTATAAAATCAGTCTATAGTTTTCGAAAAGAAAAAAAGCTTATTCATTCGATACGAGATATACAAACGCTGATTACGAGATTTTACTCTCAACTCAGACCCTTGTAGAGATACATGGCACCAAACAAAAAGAAAAATCAGTGCAAAATGATTCTCTCCTCGATAGAAAAAGAGTAAGGCTCCTATTAAGAAACAGACCCCTAGTATTACCCTCAATGATACTTTCATGTGTCTACCTTCTTTCTATAAGTAAGATGAAAATAAAAACAAGAGATACATTTAATTCGCTACAATCCACCCATATTATAAGCTTGATAACTAAGAAAATCAAATGTCCCAAAGAATGATTTGATAAAAAATACTCCCCATTTCTGGAGAGTAGCATCTGCTATTTTTCAAAGTGTGAACCGAATGTAACAAATTCAGCGACTTCTTTTTCCTTACCGTCGTGGAGGTCACGGACAATTTTTGATCCCACGATAACACCGTCTGACACAGCGTTAAAACGTTTGATGTCTTCCTCTGTTGACACACCGAAACCTGTGAGAACTGGAATGTCAGCATGCGCAGTCAAGTTAGCCAAGTGTTTATCAAGGTCATCACGGTAATTACCAGTCTTACCAGTAACGCCATTGATGGCAACGGCGTAGATAAAGCCTTCTGCACCATCAATCAACTGTTTCTGACGGTCAATACCTGTAGTCAAGCTTACCAAAGGCACGAGAGCAATATCACTGTCTTTCAAATATGGGGTAATAAAGTCAGCGTGTTCATCTGGCAAATCAGGAATAATGAGCCCCTTGACAGATGTCTCTGCAAGATCCTTAACAAAGGCTTCAATACCATATTGATAAACTGGGTTGATGTAGGTCATGATAACCAAGGGTACCTGAGTTTTTTGTTCTTGAAGCTTCTTGATAATAGCTGTCAAAGTCACATCTTTAGCCAAACTACGTTGTCCTGCTAATTCAATAACGGGACCATCGGCCACAGGGTCTGACCATGGAATACCTACCTCAATGGCTGAGACACCACTATTTTCCAAGAGAGCAATGGTCTCAAAGAGTCCGTCTAGACCTTTAGCGTGGTCACCCGCCATGATGTAAGGTACGAAAATACCGCGTTTACTGTCTTTGATAGCTTGTAGGTGTTTTGTTAGTGTTTTTGTCATGGTTTATTTCCCTTCTGCTTCAGCTTCGAAACGTTCTTTAACCTGCATAACGTCCTTGTCCCCACGACCTGAGAGGCAGACGATGAGGCTTTGGTCTGGCGACATCTTAGCTGCCACTTTTTGCGCAAGTGCAATGGCATGGCTAGACTCAAGAGCTGGGATAATACCTTCTAAACGTGACAGAAGTTTGAAGCCTTCAAGAGCTTCTTCATCTGTGATAGAGTCGTAAGTCGCACGGCCAATTTCGTTGAAATAACAGTGCTCAGGACCAACCCCTGGGTAGTCCAGACCAGCTGAGATAGAGAAGGCTTCCATAATTTGACCATGAGCATCTTGGAGGACATCCATAAGCGCTCCATGAAGGATACCTGGACGGCCTTTGGCAAAGGTTGCGGCATGTTTTTCAGTATCAAGCCCCAAACCAGAAGCCTCAGCACCATACATGGCTACTGATTTATCATTAACAAATGGGTAGAACATACCGATAGCATTTGAACCACCACCGATACAAGCCATTACAGCATCAGGCAATTTACCGCCAGAAATCTCTGCATATTGGCGTTTGGCTTCACGACCGATAACAGATTGGAAGTCACGAACAATTTCTGGGAATGGTGCAGGACCAAGGGCAGATCCCATGATGTAGTGCGTATCCTCGATACCTGCAACCCAAGCACGAAGAGCAGCATTTACAGCGTCCTTAAGCACGCGCGAACCATCTGTCACACTAAATACCTTAGCACCAAGCAATTCCATACGGAAAACGTTAAGCGCCTGACGTTTTAACATCTTCCTCACCCATATAGATCGTACAATCCATGTCGAAAAGGGCTGCGGCTGTCGCTGTTGCAACACCGTGTTGACCTGCACCCGTTTCGGCGATGATTTTCTTCTTGCCCATACGTTTGGCAAGCAAGACTTGACCAAGGGCATTGTTAATCTTGTGGGCACCTGTGTGGTTAAGGTCCTCACGTTTAAGATAAATTTGCGCTCCACCGATATGGTCAGTCAAACGTTTGGCGTGGTAAAGAGGTGTCTCACGGCCCACATAGTTTTTGAGGAGATCATCCAATTCCGCTTGGAAACTTGGATCTTCCTTGGCTTCACGATAGGCCTTGTCCAATTCAATAACGGCTGTCATCAGCGTTTCTGGAACGAACTGACCACCGAATTTTCCGTAAAATCCTTTTGCATCAGGTTGTTGATATGTCATGCTTTCACTCTTTCTATAAATGCTTTAATCTTGTCTAAATCTTTGTGACCATCTGTCTCGACACCTGAGGACACATCTAAGGCATAGGGGTGGAAAATCTCCTTGACCTCTGCCACATTGTCCACAGTTAAGCCACCAGCGATGAAATAATCCTGCTCAATCTGCTTATCAGCCAAGAGTTGCCAGTCAAAGGTCTGACCACTACCAGCAATGGGAGCATCAAAGAGAAGATAATCCGCCTGGCTCTTGACTTGAGAATCGCTATCTGAAATCTGAATAGCTCGAATAACTGGTACTGAAATCTTTGGAATCAGAACTTCATCAAAACTTCCATGAATCTGAACGATATCTAAAGGAACCTGACCAATCGCTTCTTCCAGTTCCTCAAGACTTGGTGAAACAAAGACACCGACGACTTTTGTTTGGGCTGTCACCCCTTTAGCCAGCTGGTGAGCTTGCTCAAGACTCACTTGGCGCTTACTCTTGGTGAACACAAAGCCAATGTAGTCAGCACCTGCTTCAACTGCAGTTGCTACCGCTTCTGGTGTCGACAGTCCACAAATTTTAACCTTTGTCAATTTGCAACTCCTTGACCTTTTCAGCCACATTGTCAGCCGTCATAAGGGCAGTTCCTACTAGAATCCCATTAAAATATGGGGCAACTAAGGCAGCATCCTGACCTGTAAAAATAGCCGACTCAGAAATATAAACAGGCTTGTCCTTGAAATGCGTTGATAACTCTAGACTGGTGTTAATATCTGTCTCAAAAGTGACCAAATTACGGTTGTTAACACCGATAATCTCTGCACCAATACGATGAGCCACTTCCAATTCTGGTAGGTTATGCGTTTCAACCAAGACTTCCAAGCCAAGGCTAGTCGCAAAATCATAGAGTTCCTTGAGACGAGCCTCTGGCAAGGCCGCTACAATCAATAGAATGACTGTCGCTCCCGCATTACGGCTACGCACAATCTGTTTCTCATCAATAATGAAGTCCTTGGCCAAAGTTGGAATAGCCACCTGTGACGAAATTTCTTTCAAATAGGAAATATCACCCTTGAAGAAAACCTCGTCCGTCAAAACAGAAATCATGGCTGCTCCATTTTCTTCATAGGTCTTGGCCTGAGCCACAATATCCACATCTAGGTTAATATCACCCATACTTGGACTAGCTTTTTTCACTTCAGAAATAATTTGCAGCTTGTTTTGATTTGACTTGAGAAAATCATAAAGACGATAGGTCTGACGCAAGGGCTGCAAGTCTTCCATGACCAATTGGGCCACTTCTTTTTCTTTTTGTTCTAAGATTGTTGGGAGAAAGGCTTTACTCATACTTGTACCTCTTGGAGTTGGCGAAGTTTCTCTAGGGCTGAGCCGTCCGCAATCAATTGACGAGCAAGCTCTACACCCTCCTTAATAGTCTCAACCTTACCATTGGCAAAGAAGCCGAGACCTGCATTAAGCACTGTTGTTTCAAGGTAAGGACTAGCTTCATTTTTCAAGACACTAAGGAGAATCTCTGCATTTTCCTTGGCATCGCCACCTGTGATGTCAGACAACTCAACCTTTTCCATACCCAAATCTTCATAAGTGAAAGTGTGTTGGCTGATGTGACCATCTTCCAAAAGGGTGTAGGTGTTAGTGCCATAGAGGGCAGCTTCGTCCATATTGTCAGGACCTGTGATAATAACCGCACGTTTACGTCCCAACTGTTGAATAGCATTAGCAACAATTTCTTGTAATTCCACACGATAGAGCCCCATGAGTTGTGTCTCTAGATCAAGCGGATTAGCCAGTGGCCCAACCAAGTTCATAATCGTTGGAATCCCAAGAGCTTGGCGGGCTGGACCGATAAAACGCATAGCTGGGTGCATGGTTTGGGCAAAGATAAAGGCCAAACCAACCTCGTCAAGTGCTTTAGATAGGGTTTCTGGTGATGCTGCAACGTTGATTCCAAGGGCTTCAAGGACGTCAGCCGAACCAGATTTAGAGGAAATCGAACGGTTACCAGCCTTGGCCATACGAATACCACCTGCTGCTAGGACAAAGCAAACAGTTGTCGAAATGTTAAAGCTATAAGACTGGTCACCACCAGTTCCACAGTTACACATAGCATCTGTGAAAGTCTCAGGCAAGACAGTCGCATGTGATTTGAGGGCACGCACGATACCTGTGATTTCATCTGCTGTTTCCCCCTTAGTCTTAAGCCCCATAAGGAAGGCAGCAATTTGGCTTTCTGAGACTTCATTTTTGAGAATGCGGTTAAAGACTGCTTGGACTTGGTCTTGAGACAAGTCTTGGCGGCTTGAGATTTGTAGGAATATTTCTTTCATATCTGTTTTCCTTTTAAAAACTGTTCAATATTTTCTGATGCACGAGAAGAGGTTTTGAGCGTAGACAAATCTAGTCCAAAAACTGTCCAACTAGCCTGCAACGATTTTTACGAAATTTTCAACCATCTTAAGCCCGTCTGGACTTCCAATGCTTTCTGGGTGATATTGCAAACCGTAAATAGGTAGCTCCTTATGTTGAATGGCCATGATTTCTTGATCATCAGTTGTGATAGCTGTCACATCAAAGCCCTCTGGCATTTGGTCAACAACGATGGAATGGTAACGCATGATTGGGACATCATTGTCGATATCCTTGAAAATAGGCGATGGCGTTTCAAAAGTGATGTTACTTTGTTTTCCATGCATGACATTTTTAGCCAAGCCGAGCTTACCGCCAAAAGTTTCCGCAATAGCCTGATGCCCCAAGCAAATTCCCATCATCGGTTTTTTACCAGCGAAATCCTTAATCAAGGCTTCCATTTTACCCGCATCAGCTGGCCAACCTGGACCTGGTGAAAAACAAGCCCATCAGCTTTTTCCGCCTCTTCATAGAGGGTCTCATCATCGTTACGCAAGACCTTTACCTCTGTAAATGTCCCTAGGTATTGTGCCAAATTATAGGTAAAAGAGTCATAGTTATCAACTAATAAAATCATTGGGCATCTCCTATTCTTGTCATAGCTTTCGCCTTGTTAATCGTTTCGTAAAATTCATTTTCAGGAACACTATCGTAAACAACACCTGCACCTGCTTGAACATAGGCTTTTTGATTTTTGAGAATCATGGTACGGATGGCAATGGCAAAGTCCATATCTCCTGTCGCAGACAGATAACCAATAGCTCCCGCATAAATACCACGTTTTTCTTGCTCAAGCTCATAGATACGACGCATGGCACGAATCTTAGGTGCTCCAGATACGGTTCCAGCTGGTAGGGTTGATTTTAGTGCATCCAGTGCTGTCAATTCCGATAAGAGTTGTCCCTTAACCACACTGGTAAGGTGCATCACATAGCGGAAATACTCAACTTCCATATACTTGGTCACCTTGACCGTACCATTTTTAGCAATCTTACCAATATCATTACGTCCCAAGTCAACCAACATACGGTGTTCCGCAGTTTCTTTGACATCATGTGAGAGTTCATCTGCCAAAGCAGCGTCTTCCGCCTCATTGGTACCACGAGGGCGAGTTCCAGCAATCGGATTGGTTACCACCTCTCCATTTTTCACTGAAACCAAACTCTCTGGGCTAGCACCAATCACCTGATAATCTCCAAAATCGTAGAAATAAAGATAGTTTGATGGGTTGGTCACACGCAAGTTACGGTAGTAATCCAAAGGATCTCCCTCAAAGTCCGCTGAAAAGCGTTGGCTAAGCACACATTGGAACATATCTCCCTCACGAATGAGTTTCTTGGCCTTAGCCACCATATCCATGAAGACTTCTTTTTCGATATGATTTGAAAATTGCAAGGCTTGCAAGGCTTGAGGCGTAAACTCGTTTGGCGCCTGAGTCTGGAGGTTGGTTACCACCTGACCAAGAGCTTGACGCACCGCATCGTTGTCACGACCAGAGTAGATATTGTCCTCAACCACATATACCTTTTCCTTCTTATGGTCAAAAATCAAATAAGACTCATAGATGAAGAAATGCATATCAGGTGTTCCAATCGTATCTTCTGGAATCTCACCGATATTTTCATAGAGACCAATCATGTCATAGCCTGCAAACCCGATGGCACCACCTGCGAAAGGTAGGTCAGACTTGATGCCCTTGACTGTTACTTGGTCCAAGTATTCGAAAGGATCTTGATCAATCGCCTTACCATTTTCATAAAGAACACCATCCTTGAAGGTTACTTCAAAGACCGGATTGTAGGCAACAATAGAAAAACGTGCATTTTCCTTCTCACGAGGAATAGATTCAAGGATAACCTTGTGTTCCCCTTGAACACGCATATAAGCCAAGATTGGTGTTAAGGTATCGGCTGGTAAAATTTTTCTCATAATATTTCCTTTCAAACTGGTTTATCGAGAGTAATAAGACTGATGCAAGGCTCCTTTTATAGGATGTATTGGCACCATATTATTCTTTGTTCACTTTCTCTTCCAAAGCAATAAATGCTTTAATCATGCTTCTCCAAACACTTTCAGCCACATCTGGCGATAAGCCAAGCTCTAGTGCCTCCTTACGACGGTTTGCTATCACTTGAGCAACACGATCACTAGCCTGGACAGCAACCTTGTCTCCCTTGGGCTTAAGCCGTCCTGCCTTTTCCACAAGTATTTGACGTTGGGCCAGTAGTCGAAGCAACTGTCTATCAATATTATCAATATCAATTCGAATATCGCTTAATGCATCCATAAATACCCAACCTTTCATTGAATAATGAAATAACACTTCTTTAAAGATAAAAGTAAACAAAAAACCTCACAGAGAAAAACTCTGTGAGGGCATTAAATCTAGTTTAACACGGTACCACCTCAGTTAATGGTCTCCAAAAAACGACCATCATCTCTATCTCCTCTAACAAGGAGTTGCACGGTAAGGGGTGCCAACCGAGAAGAATATGTATTACCTTCTCATTATCATCCAATCAGCCCAATGTTCGCTCATCTCGATTACCTACTCACAATCACCGCAGGCTCCCTGAAAATCTAAGACCAGTTACTTTCTGATTTACTAACTATTGTACTCCTTTTTAGAGAGATGTCAAGAATTTTCTGTTAATTTTGACAATTTCAACGACCCAACTGACTTTATTTCTTACATTATATGGTATTTGCATCTCCTCAGGATATCTTATGAGAATAAGTCAAAATACCTCTTAACCTAGGTTCTCGATATTAAAACTAACTAATATCGTCGTTAGAGTTGTTATATCGAATCTTATTTAATCGAATTACTTGATCTGCTTGTTCCCAAATACCTGGATTATGGGTAGCAATAATAATAATACGATTTGGATTTTTTAGTGATCGAATTAAGTCCATAATTTCTTGAGCATTATCAGGATCCAAAGAAGCTGTTGGCTCATCAGCTAGTATGATAGGAGGATTTTTCAAAAAAAGTTTAGCCAGAGCAACACGCTGTGCTTCTCCACCAGATAATTCGTATATTTTTTGATTAAGATTTAAATGTTCCAGATGAACATCTTTCATCACTTTTTCTTTGCATTCTTGAATATCATTCTTTCTGAGTTTTCTTT
>ENA-OQJV01000124-OQJV01000124.1-human-gut-metagenome-genome-assembly--contig:-NODE-124-length-12189-cov-2.263389_pt1 | contig 12189 bp, 17 predicted proteins | sample MGYA00242616_ERZ504783 | MGnify/ENA primary metagenome ERZ504783 (study PRJEB26092, sample SAMD00036360) | human gut metagenome | host: Homo sapiens | study: EMG produced TPA metagenomics assembly of...
CACGAAGATTATGTAGGGAGACTATAGATAAGAGAAAAAGGATCAAAAAGACGTGTTTTTATAGGACGTATACCATAAAAAATTAAGTATATAGCAGAAACAATAACCATAAGAATAATAGCAGGAACAGCTACATCTGCATGGTAAGCTAGGTAATCCATAACATTAAAATCCATTTTTCTACTCCATTGATTTCTAGTCAATGACACTGCAAATAGTTAATAAACGATGTAGAAAATAATCAACTTGTTTCTTTATAAGCCCAAGTTTCTTATTTGATTGTTAAACGCTCTCCCTAGTTCTATCTTATTACATTCCCTTCTGGCCTGCAACCTAAAATGCGCCACTTTCTTCCAAGGTAAATTTAACGTTATCTTCGATCCATTGACGGCGTGGTGCTGCCTTATCTCCCATAAGAACGGAGACACGACGTTCGGCACGCGCTAGGTCGTCAATAGTCACTCGGATAAGGGTTCTTGTCTCTGGATCCATGGTTGTTTCCCAAAGCTGGTCAGCATTCATCTCACCAAGCCCCTTGTAACGTTGAAGAATAGCTCCACGACCAAATTTTTGACGAAGTTCCTCAAGTTCCCCATCCGTCCAAGCATATTCAACAACTTCCTTCTTGCCTTTTCCTTTAGACATCTTGTAAAGAGGAGGCAGAGCAATATAAACGTGTCCCGCTTCAACCAGTGGACGCATATAACGATAGAAGAAAGTGAGCAATAAGGTCTGAATGTGAGCCCCATCGGTATCGGCATCGGTCATGATGATAATCTTGTCGTAGTTGATATCGTCAAGGTTAAAATCAGCTCCAACACCTGCACCAATAGTGTAAATCATGGTATTGATTTCTTCATTTTTGAGAATGTCAGCCATTTTGGCCTTCTCAGTGTTTAGGACTTTACCTCGAAGAGGCAGGATAGCCTGAAATTTACGATCACGACCTTGTTTAGCTGATCCACCGGCAGAATCCCCTTCGACTAGATAAAGCTCATTTTTCTTAGCATTTTTAGACTGGGCTGGCGTCAGTTTCCCTGATAAGAGCCCCTTGTCTTTTTTATTTTTCTTGCCATTTCGACTCGCATCACGCGCTTTTCTAGCAGCTTCACGGGCATCACGGGCCTTGATAGCCTTACGAACCAAGTTAGAAGCTAAATCCCCATTTTCCATAAGGAAGTAAGTCAGATGCTCTGAAACAATACTATCAACAATAGGACGAGCTAAAGGAGATCCAAGTTTGTCCTTGGTTTGTCCTTCAAACTGAAGGTGTTCTTCAGGAACCAAAAGCGAGATAACTGCTGACAAGCCCTCACGGTAATCTGAACCTTCAAGGTTCTTATCTTTTTCTTTGAGAAGACCCGTCTTACGCGCATAATCGTTAAGAGCCTTGGTAATGGCAGACTTGAAGCCTGTTTCGTGGGTCCCTCCGTCCTTAGTACGGACATTATTGACAAAGGAAAGGATATTGTCAGAGTAACCGTCATTATACTGAAGGGCTAATTCCAAGTGAAATTCTTGCTGATCTCCATCAATATAGATAACTGGTGTCAGCGTTTCCTTGTCCTCATTCAGGTATGACACAAAGTCTTGAACTCCATTTTCATAATGGAATTCTTCACGAACTTCTTCTTCGCCACGCAAGTCTGTCAATGTCATAGTGACATTCTTAAGAAGGAAGGCTGATTCTTTGAGACGCTCTGAGATAGTGTTAAATTTAAAGTCAGTTGTTGAAAAGATGCTCGCATCAGGCATAAAGGTAACTTTTGTACCTGTCTTAGACTTAGGCGCTTTACCAATCTTTTCAAGCCCTGTTACAGGGTGACCACCATTTTCAAAACGTTGGCGATAAACACTACCGTCACGGGTAATTTCTACCTCAAGCCAACTAGACAGCGCATTAACAACTGAGGAACCCACACCGTGAAGACCTCCAGAAGTCTTATAACCACCCTGTCCAAATTTACCACCCGCGTGGAGAACAGTGAAAATAACTTCAACTGTTGGTTTACCCATAGCATGCATACCTGTCGGCATCCCACGTCCAGAGTCAGAAACAGAAACGGAACCATCCTTATTTAGGGTAACAGCGATAACATCACCAAAACCAGAAAGAGCTTCATCGACCGCATTGTCGACAATCTCCCAAACTAGGTGGTGAAGTCCTGTTCCATCTGTTGAGCCAATGTACATTCCAGGGCGCTTGCGAACCGCATCCAACCCTTCTAGTACCTGAATGGCATCATCATTATAATTATTTACATTAATTTCTTTTTTAGCCAAGAGTGACCTCCAAAATTTTCATCCTTATTATTTTATAAGTTTTCAGAAGAATTTGCAAAAGAAATCAAGAAAGTCCAAAAGATATCTTAAGGCTGACTGACTTTGTCAATTACTAGGCTGTATGCTATAATTATCTCATGAAAATCTTATTGTTAATCCTAATCGCCTACTTGCTAGGTTCCATTCAGACCGGCCTCTGGATTGGGAAACTTTTCTTCCATACCAATCTTCGTGAGCATGGCTCTGGAAATACTGGAACAACCAATACCTTTCGTGTTCTAGGTAAGACTGCTGGTACCATCACCTTCTTGGTTGATATGTTCAAGGGGACCTTGGCTGTTCTTCTACCTATCTGGCTTGGTGTTACAGAGGTTTCACCTCTAATCATTGGTTTCTTTGCTATTATCGGACATGTTTTTCCAATCTTTGCTGGATTTAAAGGTGGGAAGGCCGTTGCGACAAGTGCTGGGGTGCTTCTTGGTTTTGCCCCACTCTACTGTGTATTCCTACTCTTGGTCTTTGCTCTAACACTCTATCTAACCAGCATGATTTCATTTTCAAGTGTCACTGCTGCAATTGTTGGACTGATTACCTTGGCTGTCTTTCCAGCCATCCACTTCTTGCTAGATGGCTATGACCTTATTTTCACTGGGGTCCTCACCATCATGGCTTTGATTATTATCTTTCGCCACACTGAAAATATGGGGCGAATCCGTAGGCATCAAGAAAACTTGGTACCTTTTGGACTTAATTTAACCAAACAAAATCCAAATAAATAATACAGATCTATCAACCACTAGCAAAAAGCTAGTGGTTTTCTTGTTCTCCTAATCAAACAATGCTTACCAAGTCAAAGAATAAAGATCCGAAGTCTACACCTCGGATCTTTTTTAGGCTTAAGCTTTAAAGCTGACACCATTTTCTTTCAATTTTTTAACTGTCGCAGGTCCGACACCCTTGAGGGCAAGAACTTCTTCTTCAGTCACAGTAGCAAAAGCCTCTGCTGAAGTCAAACCTTCATTGTAAAGAGTCTCTACAAGGTTTGAACGAAGGCCTTCAACTTCTGGAAGTTCTGCAAAAGCTTCAAGACTAAGGTCTTTTGCTGCTACTTCTTCCTTAGCAACTGTCTTAGTTTCAGCAACAGGTTGTGGTGCTACTGGTGGCACTGGTGGAACAGGCGCAACTGGTGGAACAGGGGCTTTAACATTATTGAAAAGTCCTTGTTTTTTCAAACGGTGTTTAAAAGCTTTCTTTTTATTTTTTACTTTAGCCATGTTTAGTATTCTCCTATTTTAATCGACGACACCTTTCCATAAAGTACTGTCGCCATTTTCTTTTTCATCCTCTATTAATAGTGACGTTCCCCGAACAAGCCATCTGGCATATCATGGAAACCTTTGCCAGCACGATAGTTGGCAAACTTACCAATTAGGAAATTGTAAGCATCCAATTTGGCTTCATAACGGTAACTTGCATCACGTGCACGCTCATCGCCATCTTCTTCCCAGATTTTCTTGCTAGCGGCCAAGGCCGTTTCGTTTACTTTAACTTGGGTAACAACCCAGGCTTCGAAGTCTTTTAGAAATTCTTGTTCGTAGGTCATATTTTCCTCTTCATTTTAAAAACCAGCTTAACGCTGGCTTCATTTTCTACTAATAGTGTGTAGAGCTCATAGCCTTACAGTCTCCTATTATAACAAATAATTAGAAATTTGACTAGGTTCTAAACTCTGCATATAAGGCTTTAATGTCATTTGGACGTGTGCGGCAGCAACCACCTAAAATCTTAACTCCAAACTGATCATGCCAATCCTTGCTGTGTTCCACTAAGGTCAGAGCATCCTTGTCCTTAGGTTTCCAAGTCTGCGTACTACCATCATAAACCTCACCTGAGTTGGGGTAAGTAATGAGGGCTTTTCCAGCATCTTTAAGAATAGCAAGAGCCTGATCATAAAGAAGAGGCGAACTACAGTTGATTCCTAGGGCCAAGATTTGGTCTGACTGGGAAACAAGCTTGGCAATCTCATCTAAAGAAGTCCCATCACTGATAGTGGCTGATTCTTGGACTGTAAAACTGAGATAAGCTTCTGATTCTGGAAATTCTTCAGCCAGAAGTTCAATCAAAGCTTGTGCTTCCAGACGATTCGGAATGGTTTCCAAAGCCAACAAATCGACACCCTGGTCTAGGAGAATTTGAATTCGAGGACGATGAAACTCCTTGAGAGCCTCTATGGTAATCTGACCATAATCACCAGTGTACTCAGAACCATTGGCCAAATAGGCTGCGTAAGGACCGACATCACCAGAGATCAATGGATAAGGACGATTAGCTTTCTCACTGTCATCCAAAGTTGCCCAGACCTTATCGCGTGCATTCTTTGCCAACTGAACTGTCAAGGCAATAATCTGCTCCGCTTCTTTCTCATTAAGTCCAACGTCTATCAAGCCTGGCAAGGTTGCCTGATAAGACGATGTGGTAATCAAATCAGCCCCAGCAGCTACATAGGTTTCGTGGATTTTTTGAATAACTTCTGGCTTTTCAAGCAGGTACTTGGCTGACCAGAGTTTGCCAGAAATATCATAACCCAAGCTCTCCATCTCTGTTCCCAGAGCCCCATGAAGAATGAGGGGAGATTTATTCTCTAAATAGTCTTTAAATATTGCCATACAAGGCCTCCTTACCATTTTTTAAAGCGAAGGTAGTGATAGAGGTAGCAGAAAATCATGAAAGGAATACCAAAGTAGAGTCCCGCACGCTGCGAACTATCCCAAGCAATCCCGAGAACAGAAATGGCCAAGAGAACGATTGTAATATAAGGTAGGATTGGGTTAAACGGCGTCTTGTAGTCCAACTCATCATCAGAATGTTCTAAATTCCACTGTTTACGGAAGTTGATTTGTGCCATAGGAATAGAGAGCCAGACAACAACAACTGCAAATCCAGCGATTGATACCAAAGCTAGGTAAACTGTATCTGCTGCATAGATACTTGAAAAGAGCGATAAAACTGCTCCTGCCATAGAAATCAAAAGAGCTGTCATTGGAACACCATGCTTATTAATTTTCACTAGCTTTTTATTGAGCATCCCCTCATTGGCCAAAGACCACAGCATACGGCTTGACGCATAAAGTCCTGAATTTCCAGCAGAAAGGATAGCTGTCAAGATAACAAAGTTCATGATGTCCGCCGCAAATGGAATTCCCATCTTGTCAAAGACATCAACGAAAGGTGCTGAAGAAACTCCTGCTTCTTTCATTGGAAGTAGCGAAGCCAAGACCACAATAGTCAAAACAAAGAAGATCACCAAACGACCAATTGTTGTTTTAATCGCCCGAGGAACTGCCTCTTTAGGGTTGTCCGTTTCACCAGCCGCTATACCGATTAACTCTGTTCCTGAAAAGGCATAGTTAACAGCCAACATAACTGACACAATGGCAATACCGCCATTTGGAAAGAGACCATTAGCCGTCAAGTGCTTGAACATAATGGCCTCATGGTGACCATCAAAACTCACCAATTCAAACATAGCCCCAAGACCTAGTATGATGAAAACTAAAATAGCAATGACTTTTATTGACGAGAAGAAGGACTCTGCTTCCGCAAAAGACCTCACACTCAGAGCATTAATCCCAAAAATCACCAAGGCAAAGAATGCCGCAAAAATCCAAGCCGGAACTGATGGAAACCAACGTTGCATCAACATGGCAGCACCGAGAAATTCTGTTCCCAGGGCTACCGTCCAACAAATCCAATAAAGCCAAGCTACCGTAAAGCCGGTTCCCGGACTGATAAATTTAGTAGCATAGGTGTGAAAGGATCCTGTTACTGGCATGGCAACAGCTAGCTCACCTAATGAAAGCATGACCAAGTAAACAACAATAGCTCCCACAAGATAAGATAGGATAGCTCCAAGGGGTCCAGCTTGTGCAATCGTATAGCCTGAACTCAAGAAAAGACCAGTACCAATGACACCACCCAGCGATAGCATAAAGAGGTGTCGAGAAGTCATCTTCCGTTGGAACTGACCCTCATTTTCATAATTATGGTTTTCCATAGATTCCTCCAATATATGTGATAAAACAAGCTTATCACAATATCATTTCCTTGGATAATAAGTGAAAACTATCAAAGAGATAGTTAAAGACTATCACAAGAAAAAAACTCGGATTTCTCCGAGCTTTTCTTACAATTCTGCCAAAATCGTATCCCATGCTTCATCATAACCGTCACGTGTGACAGATGAAAAGACGATGAAATGGTCATTTTTATCAAAATTGAGTTTTTTCTTAATGATAGATTCGTGCTTATTCCATTTTCCGCGAGGAATCTTGTCAGCCTTAGTCGCCACAACAATAACTGGAATTTCATAATACTTAAGAAATTCATACATTTGGATATCGTCTTGAGTTGGTTCATGTCGGAGGTCAACCAAGCTAACAACCACACGAAGATTGTCTCGAGTCACGAGGTACTCCTCAATCATTTTCCCCCATTTGGCACGTTCTTTTTTAGAAACACGGGCATAACCGTAACCTGGCACATCCACAAAGCGTAGCTTGTCGTCAATATTGTAGAAATTGAGCAACTGGGTTTTTCCTGGTTTCCCAGAAGTACGTGCTAGGTTTTTACGACCAAGAAGTGTATTGATAAAGCTTGATTTACCAACATTCGAGCGTCCTGCTAGGGCAACCTCAGGGAGGTCATCCTGGGGATAGTGACTCTTATTTGCTGCACTGAGCAAAATCTCAGCATTGTGCGTATTTAGGACTTGTTCTTCAGCCATAGGTCCTCCTTACGCTGTTTCCAAAACTGGAGCAGCTGTACCGTCAACGGCTTCTTTAGTAATACGAACCTTAGTCACATCTTCCTGGCTAGGAATTTCAAACATGACATCCATCATGACTTCTTCAATGATAGAGCGAAGCCCACGCGCACCAGTCTTACGTTCAATCGCCTTACTTGCAATAGCTTCAAGAGCATCCTGGTCAAACTCAAGTTCAACCCCATCATAAGACAAGAGGGTTTGATACTGTTTAACCAAGGCATTTCTAGGCTCTGTCAAGATACGAACCAAGTCATCCACCGTTAACTGTTCAAGGGCCGCAAGGACTGGCAAACGTCCGATAAACTCGGGGATAAGACCGAATTTTTGGATATCTTCAGCCACAATTTCTTGCATGTATGATGAGTCATCATCAATAGCCTTATTATTTTGACCAAAACCAATGATTTTCTCACCAAGACGTTGCTTAACGATATCTTCGATACCATCAAAAGCACCACCCACGATAAAGAGAATATTCTTCGTATCAATTTGAATCATCTCTTGGTTAGGGTGTTTACGGCCACCTTGAGGTGGAACACTAGCTACTGTTCCTTCGATAATCTTCAAGAGGGCTTGTTGAACCCCTTCACCAGAAACGTCACGAGTGATTGATACGTTTTCACCTTTTTTAGCAATCTTATCAATCTCGTCGACATAGATGATGCCACGTTCCGCACGTTCAATATTGAAGTCTGCCGCTTGGATCAGTTTGAGGAGGATATTTTCCACGTCCTCACCCACATAACCTGCCTCTGTCAATGATGTCGCATCCGCAATCGCGAAAGGAACATTCAAGCTACGAGCCAAGGTCTGAGCCAAGAAAGTCTTCCCTGAACCAGTTGGTCCAATCATGAGAATATTTGATTTTTGCAAATCCACATCATTGTCTTCACGACTTTCTGTGAAGTTGATACGTTTATAGTGGTTGTAAACAGCTACCGCCAAGGCACGTTTAGCACGATCTTGCCCCACGACATAGTGTTCAAAATATCCAAAAGTTCTTTTGGCTTTGGAGTTTCAGCCAAGTCAGCCAAAACTTCTTCTGCCATTTCCTCACGAATGATTTCTTGTGACAAGGCCACACATTCGTTACAGATAAAGACGCCATTCCCAGCGATAATTTTCTTTACTTCTTCTTGGTTTTTGCCACAAAATGAACAATAAACCATTTCTTCATTACGATTTCCAGCCATTTACTCCTCACTCTTTTCTAAAATAGGGTGCCATAGAAGGCGTGAATAGTATTGACAAGGTTGGTAAAAGCATTTAAAAAGAGAAAAACTGCTAACCCATAACGTTTCTTGCGAAAGGCAGGAATGGCAGAGAGCACACAAAGTACCCCCAATAATGCAGTAAATAACCCAAAAACACTACGTTGCATGAACCTAGTCTCCTTCTTTTTCATAGCGACTTATGATAAAGTCGTAGGCATTTTTATCATCCTTGGCCACACGTTCGTGTGATACCTCTTTAAATGCCGTCATATCTAGTTGTGGAAAATACGTGTCTCCCTCTAAATCAGCCTCAATAGTTGTCTTGATGAGTGCATCATAATGTCCATCAAAAGCCTTGTAGACACCAGCACCACCAGCAATATAGAGATCCTTATCTTGCTGTTCAAACCAGGCTAGGGCTTCCTCAACACTCGTAACGGTCGTTACACCCTCACAGTCGAAGTCCTCGTCTCGTGTCAAAATCAAGGTTTCACGTCCTGGCAGGCAACGACGGTTCATGCCATCAAAGGTCACACGCCCCATGAGAATTGCTGAGCCCATGGTCGTTTTCTTGAAATGTGCCAGTTCAGCAGGCAAATGCCAAGGCATGGTGTGATTCTTCCCAATAACATGGTTACGAGCTTCCGCCCAAATAGCAATGAGTTGTTTAGACAAAGTATTTCCTTTTCTTTTTAAGTTTACAATCCATTCTAACAAAAAAAGAGAAAAAGAGCTTGGAAAAAACTTTGCCAGCTCTTTATGGACTTAAATTATCAACGTTTATTAAATTGCTAAGTCAAATTTGAGTTGAGGCTTAACAGGATCATAGTCAACCAATTCAAAATCTTCCGGTTTGATATCAAAGAAATTAGTTCCATCAGGAATATTGAGGACTAAACGTGGTTGGCAATCAGATGGCTGACGTTTGAGAAGTTCTTCAGCTTGCTCAAATTGATTGTCATAGATATGGAGGTTGTTGATGAAATAAAAGAATTTACCAACTTTCCAACCAAAGTGCTTGGCAATCATCATCTGAAGAGCCACATACTGCATGGCATTAATATGATGAGCCACCAACATATCGTTAGAGCGTTGCGTCAAAGTGGCGTCCAAATAAATGTCCTCACCCACACGACGAACATCAAACATGGTTTGGAAAGCACAAGGCTGAAGTCCTGCTGTCTCCTCGAAGGCCTCGTAATCCCAAAGGGAGATGACATTGCGACGATTCCATGGATTAGCCTCCAACTGAGCCAGCAAACGGTTAATGATATCGTGCTTCTTAACGACCGCCCCATAACGCTGACCAATTGAACGCTTGTCCCCATTATTGGCAGGCACGCCTTCAACTTCCCAATCATTCCAATAATGCACATTATACTTGTCTTCAAGGACATCTAGGCTGTTTGTCTGGTCTTGATAAATCCAAAACACTTCTTTGATAGCAGATTTGATAGCGATAGGACGAAGAGTGGTAATTGGAAACTCTCCCTTGCTCAAGTCATATTCTGCAAAAGCTCCAGTGATGTATTTGGAATTAGCTGTGGTGCCATCCTTGTATTTAGGACGTGCTTGCTCCGACCAGACGCCTTCTTCCATGATTTTAGTGATATTTTCTTTAAATATAGTGTCTGCTTTTGTCATGATTTTCCTCTTTATTCAATGTCACATTTAACGCTCGCAACATATATAGAAACAACTTTACTTCTCTAACATAGCTAGAAAACTACTAGAGTGCCACTTCAATTTTACCTTATTCTGGTGTAAATGAGAAATATAAGCTATGGAATAGCAAATGTAAGTCGTGTAAAATCCCCTAGTTCCTATCAAAAAATGAGATATAACTAACTATCAAAGTTTTTTCAAGGCGAAAGCGCTCTTTTATGGTAAAATCACTATAGATTAGTATCTTCTGGATACTCTACAATGAAGAAAAAAGGAAACATCATATGTCTATTGGAATTGATAAGATTGGTTTTGCGACCAGTCAATATGTTCTAAACATGGCTGATCTCGCTCTTGCCCGTGGGGCGGAGCCTGAAAAATTCAGCAAGGGGCTGATGCTTGATGCAACCAGTATTACGCCGATTACAGAAGATATCGTGACGCTTGCCTCTGATGCGGCGGCTGATATTTTAAATGACGACGACAAAAATGCTATCGATATGGTCATCGTAGCTACTGAGTCTTCCATTGACCAGTCTAAGGCTGCTGCTGTCTATGTCCACAGTCTTTTAGGTATTCAGCCTTTTGCTCGTTCGTTTGAAATGAAGGAAGCTTGTTACGCTGCAACTGCTGGACTTAACTATGCTAAATTGCACGTGGCAGCCCACCCAGATAGCAAGGTTCTGGTTATCGCTAGTGATATTGCCCGCTATGGTGTGGAATCTTCTGGTGAGTCAACTCAGGGAGCTGGTGCTGTAGCTATGCTAGTCAGTCAGAATCCACGTATTTGGAACTTGCTGATGATAATGTGGCACAAACTCGTGATGTCATGGACTTCTGGCGTCCAAACTACAGTTCAACCCCTTATGTTCAAGGCATCTATTCAACCAAGCAGTACCTTGACAGTTTGAAGACAACTTGGGCAGCTTATCAAGAACGCCATCAGGCTGACTTTGCTGATTTTGCCGCTTTTTGTCTCCATCTTCCTTATCCTAAGCTAGCTCTTAAGGGACTTAACAAGATTATTCCAAAAGATTTGAATCCAGAGAACAAAGAGCGTCTGACAAACAACTTCGATGCTTCAATTACCTATAGTCGTCAAATTGGAAATATCTATACAGGGTCACTCTATCTTGGACTTCTTTCTTTGCTTGAACAGTCGCAAGACCTTAAAGCCGGAGATAAGATTGGCTTCTTCTCTTACGGTTCTGGAGCTGTCTCTGAAATTTTCTCAGGACGTCTGGTTGAAGGTTACAAAGACCTGCTTCGTTCGGACCGCCTAGATACCTTTGCCAAACGTCAACAATTAAGCGTTGCTGATTATGAAAAACTTTTCTATGAAGAGGCGCAGTTGGATGACACTGGCTCTACTCAATTCACTGATTACCAAACCGGAGCTTTCCGTTTAACTGAAATCTCTGAACACCAACGTATCTATAAAGGAAATTAATATGACTAAACTCTCTTGGACTGGTTTTTCCAAGAAGACACCGCAAGAACGTAAAGAGCATTTGAAAAAGAATGCTCTTTTGTCTCAGGAAAATCAAGATCTTCTGGATAAGGACCAACAACTCACCCTTGAAACAGCCAACCAAATGGCTGAAAATGTTATTGGTCGATTTACACTTCCCTTTGCCGTTTGCCCAGATGTATTGGTAGATGGTGAGACCTATCAGGTTCCCATGGTTACCGAAGAACCTTCAGTTGTGGCTGCTGCTTCCTACGCTAGCAAGCTCATTAAGCGTTCTGGCGGTTTCACGACTACAATTCATGACCGTCAAATGATTGGCCAAGTTGCCCTCTTTGATGTCCCTGATAAGGTTTCTGCTTCGAAGTAAAATTCAAGCAGCCAGTCAGGACCTTATAGAAATTGCCAAAGAGGCTCACCCTTCTATTGTTAAGCGTGGGGGTGGCCCTCGCAAGCTCTGGACTGAGACTAAAGGAGAATTCCTCATTGTCTATCTAGCCGTTGATACCCAAGAAGCCATGGGAGCCAATATGGTCAACACCATGATGGAAGCCCTGGTGCCAGAATTGGAAAACCTGTCAGAAGGTCAAAGCCTTATGGCTATTCTCTCAAATCTAGCCACTGAGAGTCTTGTGACAGCGACTTGTCGTCTTAGCACACGCTTCTCAGTCGAAATAAGGAAGAGGCACATGACCTAGCCAAGAAAATGGAGATGGCCAGCCAACTGGCTCAGG
>ENA-OQJV01000125-OQJV01000125.1-human-gut-metagenome-genome-assembly--contig:-NODE-125-length-12058-cov-2.074093_pt1 | contig 12058 bp, 14 predicted proteins | sample MGYA00242616_ERZ504783 | MGnify/ENA primary metagenome ERZ504783 (study PRJEB26092, sample SAMD00036360) | human gut metagenome | host: Homo sapiens | study: EMG produced TPA metagenomics assembly of...
CTATCTCGAAGAATAATGGATTGCTGCAATCAAGTTGTCGTAATTGAATAAAGGTTCTCCCATTCCCATAAAAACGATACGATTTACTTTTTGACGTATCAATATGACCTGCTGCACAATTTCAGACGGTGTTAGATTACGAACAAAACCATTGCGTCCGGACTCACAAAAAATACAGCCAACAGAACAACCAACTTGCGTACTTACGCAAACAGTCCCACCATCTCGCCGTTTAATAAAAACCGTTTCAATATACCTGTTATCTTTCAATTCATAAACATACTTTTCAGTATCGCTACTTTTATAGACTTTTTTTGTTGATATTGATAGATTTTCTTTGTGAAATGGCTGTTTATACAATTCCGTATATAAGGCTCTTGCTTTATCCTCTCCAATTACTTCCGACATTTCTTTGTAAGTAAATCCGTATGGGTCATTCAATATTTCCGTAGGTGTACTTTTAGGTAAGTGTTTCATTTAAATATCCTTCCTTTTCAAAATTAAAAAGTTTGTTTTTCAGAGTTTTTGATTATGATTTCTAGTTTTTCAACATCAACGATATGCGTTAATTTACATTTAGGGCAGAAAAGAGGAAAATTTCTTAATACCGTATTATAAAATACTTGAACCCTCGTCTTTCCGTTACAAATTGGACATTTTATCCAATATTTTTCAAGCATAATATTTCTCCTTTTGCGCAAAAAAATGCAGGTCAATTCTCAACATGAGCATTGACCTGCATTTATACATATAATACTACAACAAAATTAAGGCATAGTTTTTATACTATGTCTATACGTCGTTAGTTTTGTTGTATAGCATACGCAAAATAAGCATGACAAAAAAGCCCATATTGAAAATGGGAAAAATCTTTTTTGATTTCAATGCTTATCGAATACGCATGCTATGTAACATAAACATTCCCCCCCTTTTATATAATATTATATACAAAAGCAGCTTGTTGTCAACATATATATATATGAATTATTTTGGCTAACTGATAGAACTACGTAGACATATCCAAGAAGAAAGGGGAACAGTAAAAATGTAATAGGGTGAATAACTATGGCAAAAAGACCAGTACCACGATACGACTTTAAGGCTTTTGGGGCAGCGATAAAGGCAGCGCGTGAGGGATGCAAGGAGAGCCGCAAGAAAGTAGGCGACGAAATGTTTATCTCGCCGCGCTACCTTGCGAACATTGAGAACAAGGGGCAGCACCCAAGTTTACAGATATTCTTTGAGCTGATACAGCGTTACCATATATCCGTAGACCAATTCCTTTTAGAAACGCCGCCGGAGAAGAACACGCAGCGGCGGCAGCTTGACGCGCTTCTTGACGGTATGAGCGATACAGGCATACGGATTGTAACCGCAACGGCAAAGGAGATTTCCGAAGTCGAAAAAGAGGGCGAATAGGAATGTCCGACTTAAAACTGAACAGGATTTAGAAAGCGTTGTAATCTTTTTTGAGGTTGCAGCGTTTTTCTTTGCGTAAGTTTGGCAAAATCGCTTTTTCTCCGTAGTAGGTGATAAGAGCCTAAAGGATAAAAACATTCGTAGCAAGCATAGGAAGCGGGTACCACTTCCGTATTTTCGCCCTCCCGCGCTGCGGCGCGTCGGTTGAAAATTGCTTGTTGGGAAGTGTCCCAAACCCTCGGAACGGAAAGGAAAGGAGCGAACACATGGACGGACGCAAAAGGACAGTGCAAATCAAATTCAGAGTGACGGAAGCGGAACGGGATTTAATACTGGAAAAAATGAAGCTCGTACCCACCCGGAACATGGCGGCGTATCTGCGGAAGATTGCCATTGACGGGTATATCATTCAGATAGACCACGCCGATATAAAGGCTATGACCGCAGAGATACAGAAAATCGGTGTCAACGTCAACCAGATAGCACGCCGCGTAAACGCGACGGGGAACGCATACCAAGAGGACATAGAGGAAATAAAGGGGGTGCTTGCGGAGATATGGCGGTTACAAAGATTAAGCCTATTAAAGCACTCTAAGCAAAGCCCTTTGACTATATCGAAAACCCGGCAAGACGGACGGGAAAATGCTTAGTAGTCCTCTTTCGGTTGCTCCTATGAAACGGCAGATATTGAGTTTGAATATACCCTGTCGCAAGCACTCCAAAAGGGGAACAATTTAGCCTTTCATCTGATACAGTCCTTTGAGCCGGGGGAAGTGGATTATCAGAAAGCCCATGAAATCGGAAAGCAGCTTGCCGACGCGGTAACAAAGGGGCAGCATGAATATGTTGTGACGACGCACATTGATAAGGGGCATATCCATAACCACATTATTTTCTGCGCGGTGAATTTTGTAGACCACCACAAGTACAATTCCAACAAAAGGAGCTATTACGGCATACGGAACATGAGCGACAAGCTGTGCCGGGAGAATGGCTTGTCCGTCGTCGTCCCCGGCAAGGGAAGCAAGGGAAAGAGCTATGCGGAATATCAAGCGGAAAAGACGGGTACAAGTTGGAAAGGCAAGCTAAAGATTGCCGTTGACGCGCTTATCCCCCAAGTTTCCAGTTTTGAGGAATTGTTGCAGCGGTTACAGGCGGCGGGCTATGAGATAAAGCCGGGGAAATATGTATCATGCCGCGCCCCCGGACAGGAACGCTTCACCCGCCTAAAAACCCTCGGCGCAGACTATACAGAGGAAGCCATAAGGGAACGGATAGCGGGCAGACGGGCAAAGGCGGCGAAAGCCCCCGGAGAGCAGCGCGGCGTTTCGCTGCTTATCGACATTGAGAACAGTATCAAGGCGGCGCAGAGTAAGGGCTACGAACAATGGGCGAAAATCCACAATCTGAAACAGGCGGCAAAGACCATGAATTTCTTGACGGAACACAAGATTGAACAGTACGCGGATTTAGTCAGCCGGATTGAGGAAATGGCAGCGGAAAGCGGACAGGCGGCAGACGCATTGAAGAACGCGGAAAAGCGGCTTGCGGACATGGCGGTGCTTATCAAGAATGTTTCCACCTACCAAAAGACAAAGCCCGTCTATGACGCATACCGCAAGGCAAGGAACAGGGAGAAGTACCGCGCCGGACAGGAACAGGCGATTATCCTACATGAAGCCGCCGCAAGGTCGCTGAAAGCGTCGGGCATTGCGAAGCTCCCGAACCTCGCCGCGCTGCAATCGGAATATGAAGCCCTCCAAGCGCAGAAAGAAGCCCTTTACGCCGACTATGGGAAGCTGAAAAAGAAAGTCCGGGAATACGATATAATCAAGCAGAACATTGACAGCATTTTACAGGCAGACAGGCAGCCGGAACGGGAAAAGGGAACAGAGCGCGGATAAGGGCAAAAAAAGAACAGGGCGCGGAAAGCCAGTATATGACTTCCGCGCCCTGTCTTTTTATGGGTGCTTTTTTTGTGAATGTTACGCAGTAGAACGCCATTTTCGGGGGTAAAGGTATAAAGTACCGCCTATCTGATTTTCACGCCCGGAAAGCCCTGTAAATCAAGGGATTTTCCGCGCCTACTGCGTAACAGGGGCGCGTCTTTTCCTCATGCGCTCGGCGGCTTGTCTGCGGGTGATACGCTTCCGGCAGTCGGGGCAGTATTTGACGCTGTTGGAGCTTGACGCAAAGAACGCGCCGCACTCGGTACACTTCTTCCTGTCCCCGGTCTGGTAAAGCTCCGCATAGAGCAACTTGTCGGCGGGAAGCACCGCAACCCGGAACCACTTGCAGAGAAGCGAATAGGAAATAAGCTGCGGACATACGCACTCGTCCCCGTCGTCCAGTAAGATACAGTTCCCGTTATCGCAGTTGCAGCACGTCCGGCGCACAAGCGCATTTACTTTCCGGCTCTGGGGCGGCGTCAGCCGCTTAATCTCGCTCATGCTTCATCAGCGGCGTAAATGGGAAGCTCCGCAAACTCCGCTTCGCCCATGCGCTCCACTTTGGCAAGGGTACGGGCGGCAAAGCCCCGCATTTCCCCGTCCATAAAGGGCAGCGCGGCGTTCATGGCGACGATAAGCCCCTGTCGGCTCCCGGTCTTGTAAATGCTCAAAAGGTTTGTTTCCTCTACGGTCAGTTTTGTCATGTTCACACCTCCAAATCGTGATTTTTTGTTTTCGCCGCCGCCTTTTTCGGGGCGGTCTTTGCCTTGTCTGTTTTAAGCTGCGCCCGGACAGAGGGGCGGGGCTTCCTTATCTCCCTGTCCCGGTTCTCCCCCTTGCCAATCAGCGCATACGTCCCATGTCTGCCCTCGATTTTGGAAAAGGAAAGGGTCTTGTAAGGCAGCATGGAGAAAAGGCGGTCAGTGTCCTTTGTGGCTGCAAGCTGCATGAACGCCGGGGAAAGCTCCACCATGAAATGGGTCTTGTTGGGGCTGTTCGGCTCATAGTGCCGCTTCATTTCCCGCACAATGCGCCGCGCTTCCGTTTCAATCAGCCCGTCCCGCAATGCGGCGATATGCGCCTTGAAATCCCCCTGTGGAAGCTGCTCCCGGCTGCGCCGTTCTTCCTGTAAGAGCGATTGCAGCGCGTCCGGGTCGTTGGGTACGGCTTCAAAGCGTTCAAACTTCCCAAGCTGCGGGTCGGGATTGCTATTGAAAAACCGTCCGGCGGGTATCTCCCTTTCCCCACGCTCATAAATCAGCTTCACCGTATCGGCGGGCAGCTCCTTTTCCTTGACGCGCTCATAATGTTTAGCGTAGTCCAGTTCGTACAGATTGCCCTTGATTTTCCCGCGTTCCTTTCCTGTCAGCTCGATTGCATAGGCAAGAACGCGGTCGCTTGTCTGCTCCATGTAGAAACGCCATGTGTTGTGGGGCGCGGTGTCTTTGAGGAAAACGTCGCGCTCCCTAAAGCAATGCGTCCCGGACGGGCGGCAGAACCACAAAAGGGTCTTGTCCTCCTTGCGGGGGCTTGCCGCCGCCTTTGCGATAATCTCCTTGTCAATCTCCAAGTCGCTCTGGTAAAAGCCTGTGTTCTGCTTCATAACCGCATTGAGGGAAGCGAACAAATCCACGTCCTCAAATTTACTCTGTTCCGGCATGGGTCAGCTCCTTTCCAAATCCTGTGATTTCTGCTTTGCGTTTTTCTTCTGCGCCTTTTCCTTGTCAGCCCTAAGCTGCGCCCGGATAGAGGGCTTCTTTTCCGGCTTCGCTTCCTTGCCGCGCTCCCTGTCGGCTTTGACCGCGTTAGCCAGGTCAACAAGGGAAATTGTTTCTCCCGCCTTAACCTTTGCTTCCAGTTCGTCAACGGTAGGGGTGTTGTTGATGATACCGTCAAAGCTGTTGTCGTTCTGCTCTACGGTGTCCTCGACGTGCTTCAAAGGGTTTGCCTTTTCCGGCTGCTCTGCGGCAACGGCAAACGCCCGCGTCCCGTTCCCCATAATCAGATACTTTCCGTCGTCGGATTGATGATGAAAGCCATATCCGGCGGCTTCTATCTGCTCCCGGCTCATGGCGGTTACATGGAAAGTCCCCCCTCGGTGTCTTGATAGTTTCGCCCGTTTCCAAGTCGTCCGGGGTAAGCTGCTTCTGCTCCTGTAAAAACTCCGGCACTTGCCGGAAGCCTACGCTGTCAACGAAATGCGCCGCGTCCTGTCCGTTCTGATGAAGCACCACCACGTCGGAAACGGAAAGGCTGTGTCCCTTAAAGTCTTTGGGGTGGTCGATATTGAAACGGGTGTAAATATCTTCAAGGGAAGTTTCCGGCGCAAGGGGCGCGGTATAGACAAGCTCATAGTTCGCCCTGTCAACCACATTCCCCGCCGCCTGCAGGCGGTCGTAAGGCTCAAAGCGCAAGTCCCTTGTTTCGTCCCCGCCCTTTATCTGGTAAATGGAAAAGGTGTCCTTGTCCTGTCCGGCGGTCTGCGCCGTTTCCTGTGCCTTTGCGTAGAGCTGCTTTACGTCGCCCTCGGTCAGCTCCCCGCTTTTGAGCTGCCCCATAAGCTCGCGGCATTTCTCCGGCGTTCCGGCGAAAAGAACGTCGCCCATTTTCGCCCGCCCGTTCTCCTGTGTCACATAGGCTTGCAAGAGGTAGCTGTTTTCCCGGCTGTCGCCGTAAGGGTTCCGGCGCACTCTGTAAATCGTTTCCGGGGTAAAGGCTTCTTTCGGGGCTGCGTCCGCTTTTTCCTGTGCGCCGGATTTCCCCGGTGCGTCTGCTTCCGGCTCCGGCTTCTCTTTCCCGGCTGTATCTGCCTTTTCCGGGGCTTCCGGCTGCGGCTGCTCCGGCGCGGCTGCCTGTTCCTCTCTGGTGGGCTGCTCCTGTCCGGCGGTTTGCTCCTTGTCCTGTGCCTTTTGCAGTTCCGCAAGATTTTCGTCTATGGAATTGATAATCTCGGCGGCTGCGCTGCGTATCGTTTCAAGGGAGCTTTTCAGTTCGGACAGCTCCCGCCCGCTGCTCCACCCGGCGACGTAGCCGAAAGAGTAGTCCGACGTGTCAAGCCCGTAATGTTGGCAGACGGTATAGGCGACGCTTTCCGCTTCGACTTCGCGGGTGCGGCGGTCAACGCGGGGCTGCTGTTCATCTTTGGGCGCGTTGAGGTCAATGTCGTGCAGCTTCGCATGGGCGATTTCGTGAATGGTGGTCTTTAAGGTCTGCAATTCGCTCATGCCCTCGTTGATAGCAATGCGCTTGTCCTCCAAGTGGTAGTAGCCATGAGAGCCGCCCTCGATTTCTTCAAAGGCGATAGGAACGGGGGAAGTCTTTTCAAGGGCTGCGAAAAAAATCCTTGTAGCGGTCAACGTCGCCCGTCAGTTCGTCAACGGCAATGTCCGGCAGCTCCTTTCCCTCGGTCTGGGAAACGTCAAAGACGGATACCACCTTGTAGGCGGGTATGGTGACTTCCTTTTCCTCGGTGATAGGCTTCCCGTCCTTGCCGATTATGGGCTTCTGCGTGTGCGGGTCGATTTTCTGCATTTCCTGTTTGATTTTATAGGGCGACGGGGCAATGATTTTAATTCCCTTTTGCCCTTTCATCACGTTTCGCTCAAAGTTGTTCTTCCAAGCGGAAAAGCCCGCCACAAGGGAAGCGTCCGGCTTCTGCATGGCGATAAGGACAGTGTTTCGGAAGCTGTAATTATGGAGTTTTGACATGACTTTCAGATATTCCTTGTAACGCTCGCTGTCAAAGAGTTCCGCAATGCCCTGTTCCAGACGGTCGGTAATCTCTTTTAATTTCTCGGCGGGCTTCCCGGCAGTCAGCACGATAGGGATAACCGGGCGCGGCTCCTGTGGCTGTTCTGCGGTCTGCGCGGTTCTCTGTCCCGGCGCGGCTGCGTCCATTTCTACCTTTTCCGGGTCGGGCGTGACCGCTGCGGGGGCTGCGGCGTTACCCGGTATTCCTGTGGCACGTCGCGCCCGTCGTACCATTCTGTAAAGGTGTTGCGGTTGTTGTAGATATAGCCCTTTTCGGTAAACATACCGTCGTCGTTAATGGAAGCGTCCCGCCCGTATTCCTCATACATGAAATACCGTTTCACTTCGTCGGATAGCTCCGGTTCTTCCAGTTCGTCAACCAGATAATGCCCGTATTCTTCTTCACTGTGGACGGACGGATAAAGCCAGTAGCAGTCAAGGTTTTGTGCAAGGTTGATGATGTCCTGTAAGCTGTCGGCATGGTCGCCGTATTCAATGGCTGCAATGAATTTCTCCCGGTCGTCGTCAAACTGCATTTCCAAGAGCTTTCCTAAATAGTTCAGCTCGTCGGGGTGGGAATACTCGCTTAAATGTTCCGTCAAACCGGGGATAGGGGATTGAAATTCTGTGAAATGCCATTCCTCGTAGTGCTTGAAGTCAATCCCGATACGGTCAAAGACTTCTTTCAAATGCTCGGCAGTCGTGGGGAATGATACCCATTCGCCCGCAGGTCTGCCCTCGGTGTACTTCCCAAGATTGGAAAGATAGCCGCTTAAAATCGGTTCTGCCATTTGTTCGCTCCTTTCTTCGTTCATCATGCGGTGCATAAGCTCAAAATCTTCAATGCTCATGCTCCCGTCAAATACATAGGGGTTAAAATCCTCTCCGTCCCGGTAGGGCTTTTCGGAAAAGGGAAGCCCCGCTTCATGGGCGGCGGCTCTCGCTTCCTCGATAACCTCCGGGGGAAGCCTGTCGTCATGCGCCCCGATAAAACCGTCAATGTCGTTCATGCTGTTTTCGTAGTGGTAGCGCACTCCGGCGGTCAGCTCGTCAAGGCTCATGTCCTCGCCTAAATGCCCGCAGTAATAGCCGTTTAAGATAACGGCGGCGGGGTCGGTGCTTTTGATTTCCTCTAACCGGCTCCTGTCCTCCGGGTAGAGGGTGTCGTCCATATCAAGATGAAAATATTCCGCGTTCCATGAACGCCCCTGTTTCCAGAACGCTACCCACGCGATACCGTCCCTAAGCTCGTCCTGATAGTCCTTTACGGTGTCCCGTAAACTTGCCATAGTGAAAAACCTCCTTTCTCTGCGGCAGCGTCATAAGCTGCATTTTTTGGCTGCATGGTCTACTACGGGTACGCCCGCATTTCTGCCAAAGATTTTTGAAAATTATTTGAGGGTGAAGCCCTCCGCAAAAGAGGGTTTGGGAAACTTCCCAACAAGCAAAATCCCCGTCCGGCGCGGCAGCGTCGCAACGGGGATTTACGGAAGTGGGTACCCGCTTCCTATGCTTGCTATTCCAGTTTTTAGTTCTTCCGCACTTCGATACGGTAGTTGACGTATTTCCCGCCAGTGTCAGCCAAAACGACAGTTCCGTCGTAGGTCTTGCCTGTTTTCGGGGAATAGAGCTTCTTCACATTCGCCTTGCCGGATTTAAGGAGCGCGGCGGCAATCTTCGGGGAAAAAGCGGTCTTGCGTTCCTCAAAGAAACGGTCGTTCTTCCACATCACAAAGGCACATTCCCTGTTGCTGCAATAGTAGCTTTTCTTCCCCTCATGGACGGGGGAACCGCACCGGGGGCATTTGCCGATAGAGGGCTTTTCCTCTCTGAACAAGCTCTTTTTGTCCTCCTGTACGGCGGCGTGTGTCTGCACAAGCTCCCGCGCCATAGCTTCAATGCCGGACAGAAATTCGCCGGGGTCTGCGGCTCCCTTTGCTATCTGCGTCAGATTGTTTTCCCATTCTGCGGTAAGCTGCGGGGAAGTGAGCATATCCGGCAAGACTGATATAAGGGCGGCTCCGTTCTGCGTGGGGATAAGCTGCTTCCCCTTGCGCTCTGCAAAGCCGCCCTTTACCAGTTTTTCAATGACGGCGGCGCGGGTGGCGGGAGTGCCAAGCCCCCGGCGTTCCGCGTCCGGGTCGGTGTCCCCGTTCCCGGCTCGCTCCATAGCAGAGAGAAGCGACGCTTCGCTGTGGGGCTTCGGCGGCGTTGTGGTATGCTCCGTTACTTTTGCGGCGGGTTTTTCAAAGCTCTGTCCCTCGGAAAGCTCCGGCAGCGTCACACCCTCATTTTCCCCCGTCCTCCGGGTCGGGTTTGCTTTTCAGCGTCGCCCGGTATCTGCGTTCAATCTCTTTCCAACCGTCCGAAAGTACGGTCTTTCCCCTTGCGGTGAAGTCTGTCCCGGCGCATGAGAAAACCGCCGTAACCGCTTCATAAATATGCGGCTCGGCGGTGGCAAAAAGCAGACGCGCCCCCGCAAGGGTAAGGATATTCTTCTCGCTTTTCGGCAGCGCGTCCGGGTCAGCCTTTGCAAGCTCCATAGTGGGAATGATTGCGTGGTGGTCTGATACTTTTTTACTGTCTAATACCTTTACAACCTCCGGCGTGAAGTCCGCGCCCGCCATAAAGGGGAGTTTTTCGCAAAGCAGCGTGATAATGCCCGCTGCGGTGCCGCCCATGTCGTCGGTCAGAAATGCGCTATCCGTCCTCGGATAGGTAAGCAGTCTTTTTTCATAAAGGGCTTGTGCAAGGTCAAGGGTCTGCTTCGCGGTGTAGCCGAAAATGCGGTTCGCTTCCCGCTGCAAAGAGGTAAGGTCAAAGAGCTTCGGCGGGGCTGCGGTTTTCTTCTCTCTGGTGAGGGAAACGCATACCGCCGTTTCCGCTTCGCAAGCCCCTTTCAGCGCGTCGGCTTCTGCCTTGTCTGAAATCCTCCCGCTTGCCGCTTCCGCGCCGGATAAATCAAGGCGCACATGATAATATTTTTCTTTCTGGAAATGGGAGATAGCCGCGTCCCGGTCAGTGAGCATTTTAAGGGTCGGGGTCTGGACGCGCCCCACGTTCAAGGTCTTTCCATACAGGCATGAGAAAAGCCGGGTGGCGTTAATGCCGATAAGCCAGTCAGCCTTTGCGCGGCAGAGGGCAGACGCAAAGAGCGCGTCATATTCCCGCCCGTCTTTGAGGGAAGCAAAGCCCGCCTTGATTGCCCCGTCCTCCATTGAGGAAATCCACAAGCGGCGCATGGGCTTCTTGCAGCCCGCCACTTCGTAGACAAAGCGGAAAATCAGCTCCCCCTCGCGCCCCGCGTCACACGCATTTATCACTTCCGAAACGTCGGCGCGGTGCATAAGCTCCTTTAAGGTCGCAAACTGCTTTCCCTTGTCCGGGTCAACGGCGTATTGCCATTCCTCCGGCAGAATGGGTAAGCTGTCAAGCTGCCATTTCCTGTACTGCTCCCCGTAGGCGGCAGCTTCCGCAAGCTGTACCAAATGCCCGACGCACCATGAAATGAGGTAGCCGCCGCCCTCGATATATCCGTCCTGTTTTCCCTTAACGCCAAGCGCGGCGGCGATAGTCTGCGCCACGCTCGGCTTTTCTGCAATCACAAGTCTAAGTGCCATGAAAAAAATCCTCCTTTCAGCCTTCCGGCGCGGTATGCTTCTTCTCCTGTGCCTGTTTCAGACAATAGCCGATACAGGGGGATTGCGCCTTATAAGGGCAGCGCATACACGCCGGGGATTTTGGAACGGGCGGCGCATTGTCACGCCGCCCGGTGGGTCTTTGTACCATCATTTTTTCTAACGGGTTTTCGGTGAAAAGCGTCATGCGTCCCCGTCCTCCGCTTCTTCATCTTCGGGAACGTCCAAGCCCTCCCCGTCGTCCGGCTCGTCCTCGCCGTAGTCGTCAAAGTCGAAATCTTCAAGGTCGGTATCGCCCTTGACGCTCTGCTTCGGCTTCATAAACTTAAAGTAGTAGAGTGCGCCCCCCGCCGCCAAGAAGTGCCACGACAAGGAAAAGCACAAGCCCGCCCGCATTGCCTTTCTCTTTGGGCTGCTCCGGCGGTTCCTCGGTTTCCGGCTCCGCTTCCTTGCCGCTGCAAGCGGTCATGTTGTCCTTGCAGACGGGGCAGCTCACATTCACTTTCCCGGCTTCGCATTTCTCGGTACAACTGCAAACGGCGGGCGGGGCTGCCTCGGTGCTTCCGTCCTCCATGAGTGCCATAAGGTCGGCTTCGTCCACTTGATTAAGGAAATGTACGGTGTTCTCGCCCTCGTCGTCCCGGTCGATAAGGATATAAAAGTAATTGCCGTTTTTGGTCGTCACTGTGATAAGCTGCTTGTTGCCGCCGAAATCGTCTACAAGGGTCGCGTTCCCGTCCGGGGTAAGGGGTTCTTCCTTTTCGGGTTCCTCATAGACAACGCCGCTGTCGTCGGTCGCGTCCTGTCCCTCCGGGGTCTGTGCAAAGGCGGTGACGGAAAAGCCGCCCGTCAGCATGAGGGCGGCGCAAAGTGCGGTCAAGGTTCTAAGGATTTTCTTATTCATTCTCGGTGTCCTCCATTTCTTCGGTGTCGTGGTCTGCGGGTTCTGCGGGGTAGCCCGGCGCGGCTTCCATGCCCGGAATACCGCCCCCGGAAAGCATAGCGGAAAGCTCATGCGGGGAAAGGCGCATGGAGCGCACAAGCTGTACGATTTGCAGGTTTTCCGCTTCGGGTTTTCTGCGCTTCAAGCCCCCTTAATCTGTTCTGGTACTCGGTGATTTTCTCGCGGGTCTTTGCAATCTCCTTGTCGATACGTTCAATTTTTGTTCATAGCCATCAATAAATTTTCTCCTTTCAGATTTTCTATTTTTTTTGTTGTCAGTTCCAATTCATTAAGCCGTAGCCCTTGATACAGGAGTAATTGACGGGTAGCTCTTATCTTGCAGGCGTCGCCGGAATTCG
>ENA-OQJV01000131-OQJV01000131.1-human-gut-metagenome-genome-assembly--contig:-NODE-131-length-11432-cov-2.224237_pt1 | contig 11432 bp, 9 predicted proteins | sample MGYA00242616_ERZ504783 | MGnify/ENA primary metagenome ERZ504783 (study PRJEB26092, sample SAMD00036360) | human gut metagenome | host: Homo sapiens | study: EMG produced TPA metagenomics assembly of...
CAGGAGTTTGCGGATTCAGGTTTGATTAGCCAATCAATGGCTAATGAGTCAATCAACTCAACAACAGCTACTGAAGAAGTAACACTGGTCACATTTGGTTTTGGTGCAACAGATAACAAGGTTGATGAAGCTCAATCTCATGTTGATAAGCAGTTGCCAAATGCTCCTGTTGAACCTGAGGTTATTGCAGAACCAGAAAGTCAAAGTTCTGAAGTTATCATTACGTCAACGAATGCTGATCGTTTCATCACGTCAGAAACAGAAAAATTTGACCTTGGTGATGCACTTGATGATTCAGCTACTTCAACTAATCAGCCAGCCTATAACGATGCATTGGTAGATAATATTGATGATAACAATCCTTTGATTGCTAACATTGATGATCCAGAACCACAAAATCCTGTTGTCGCCAATATTGATGATACTGAGCCACAAGCTTCAAACCCTTTGTTGGATGATGTTACTATCTCAGACACTATCGATTTGGCGGCTATTGCATCAACAGTGGCAGGGGTAACTGGAGCAAAAGCTGATGAAGAAAAGACAACACCAAAAGTGTCTATGGCAGTTAATCGCCCATCTGCAGAAGACAGAATCTCTTCAGAATCTATTTCGCCATCGCATAAGAGTGCCTTTGATGGTGACATTCCAGTTTACCGCCGTAAAGGTGTTGTTATCGGTGCTCTAGCAGTTCTTGCTTTAGCTATTATTGGTGGTAGCTATGCTCTTTATAAGGGAACACATAGCCAATCGGCAAAAACAACAAGCACAGCTTCTTCAGCAGTGACTTCATCATCAAGCAAGGACACGGCAGCTGCTGATAATAAGGCCTTCGAAGAAATGTATAAGAATTTCTTCACAGATGACGAGCAAACAAAACTCGCTAATGATCAATTTGGTAAGCTATCAGATTTGGAAAAACTGCTCAAGAAATTGGAGAAAACCAAGTATTATGATGCAGCTAAGAAAAAATATGATAATTTGAAGAAGCAAATTGAAGCTGTACAAAAGATTAACAGTCAGTTTGAGTCAGATGCTCTTGTAGATGGTAGCTATAATGCCTCTATCGCTGTTAAATCCGATGCTAACTTTAATAATCTTCCAGAAAGTGTAACAACAACTGGGAATGCGAGTCTTGATAGCACTATTCAAGAAGCTATTAAGGGTGGTAAGACTCAGCTTGAAGAAAAAGCTAAGGCTGCGAGCGTAACATCTGCAGCGACAGCTGCTGATAGCGCCAATACTGTTAGTCCTGCTGCACCTTCGGGTGATAACACGTCTGGAGCAGCTTCTAATGGTGGTGGTTCGGCTGCATCAAATACTTCTGGAGCGCAAAATGGATCAGCTAACTCAGGTTCAACTGGTGCGACTGGAGGAACTACTGGTGGTTCGGCTGCAGCTTCAACAGTTGTAACACGCGGAATCACAAATTATAACCCATCAATCCTTCAACGTGACCGCTCACGTGTGCCTTATAATGCAAACGTAGTAGCAGATACAAGTAACCCAGCTTGGACTTGGGCTGACGGTGTTCTTGATAAGATTATCGAAACATCACACTCACGTGGTTACTTCTCAGGAGATAACTTCATCCTTGAGCCAGTTAACATTATCAATGGTAATGGTTACTACAACTTGTACCTTCCAGATGGAACTTACCTCTTCAGTATCAACTGTAAGACAGGTTACTATGTTGGTAATGGTTCAGGTCACTCAGATAAACTTGATTATTAATAATAATCTGCGACACTCCCTAGGGAGTGTTTTTTGTTTTATCTTGGTGAAGGCCTAGTTTATAAGGATTTTGTGCTATAATAGAGGGATAAGATAGGGGTGAATACTATGGCAAAATTGATGCCGGGTAGAGTCCGTAATGAGGGTATTGAACTTTTTGAAAAGGATCTCATTACCATTCATCAGGTCTCAGAAACTCAGTTGGATACAACAGTTGACCAACATCATTTAATTTATGCACTCAATGATTCTGAAATCACGTGTGACTGTGATTATTTCGTTCAAAAAGGCTATTGTCCCCATTTGGCAGCGGTTGAGTATTATCTAAAAAATGATAAAGAAGGCCAGCGCCTCTTGGCAGAACTGGAAGAGGAACAAGAATCCTCTCAAGGTCAAGACCGAGGACACTCTTTTGGTGGTTTATTTTTAGAAGGCCTTTCCCTGAATGAAGATGATACCGTTAGATATAGCTTGATGGTAGAGGGAGAGGAATCTACCTTTGGTTCAGAGATTTGGTGGAGTATACGTTTACGTCGCTTACCAGATGAACGTTCTTATGTTATTCGAGATATTCCTGCCTTCCTCAAACTTGTAGAGGCTGAAGGTTATTATCAGATAGGTAAGAACTACTATGAACCCCTATCACTTATTCAATTTGACCAGGCTTCACAGGCATTTTTAGACTTCCTAGGACGGATGATTCCAGATGAAGCCAAGACTAATTTAGACTTTATTTTACCGAATAATGCACGTCACCTTTGTCTCCCTTACGGTTTTTTTGAGGAAGGTTTGAGACGGATGCAAGATTTGGATGGCTTTAGGTTTGAATGGGAAGGAACCGAATATCGCCAACTTTTGGTCGAGGATTTGACTGCTGATGCTCAGCTCTTCTCGTTTGATATTTGTGTCGAGCCTAAGATGATTGAATTGACTGTCGCTGAGAAGAATAGTCAGGCCTTTTTTAATAATCGTATTCTCTTTTATCAAGGTGTTTTTTATCGTCTGAATCGAAAACAACAAAAACTTTTGGTTGGCTTACGCTCTCTTCCAATCGGAAGCGATTTGAATAAGCACGTCAGCTTTAATCTCGATGAACAAGCCATCTTGGCTGCTAGTCTTTTTGATTTTAGGACTATGGGGCCGGTTAAGGCACCAAAAGCTTTTAATATCAAGGATTTCACACCGAGATTTCGCTTTGATCTGAAAGGTGACAGTGAGATTATTCTTACATTAGCCTTTGATTTTGATGGCTTCTTGGTACAAGATCGCCAAGAGTTGAGTCATTTAGGATTTACTAGTAACTATCGTCATGAGCAGGCTGTTTTTCGTTTGATGTCTAAACATGGATTCACCCCTGATTTTCAGTCATCTAAACGATTAAGTAGCAGCCACGAGCTTTACGATTTCTTTACGAATACTTTACCAGATTTTGAAAATGTAGGAACGGTTCTGATTGGCCAGGAGTTGCGTGACTTACGGGTTGAGCAGAGTCCACAGGTTCAGGTAGAGCGTCAGGGAAATTTATTAGATATTTCCTTTGATTTTTCAAGTCTTGACGATGAAGATGTGGATCATGCTTTAGCAGCCTTGATGGAAAGCTCGCCCTATTTTATCAATCGTAGTGGTCAGTTGATTGTTTTTGACGAAGCGACGCATCGTATTAGTGAGAGTCTCAAAACTCTAAGAGCTCGTTACTCAGGAAAAGGTCACCTAGAACTCAATCAATTAACTGCCTATCAATTGATGGATGCTCTTTCAGAAAGTGATTCTGTTCGTTTTTCAAAAGATTTCCAACTCTTAACGCAACATTTGAGTAAGCCAGAGACCTTTGATTTGCCAACCTATAAGGTAGAAGCTGGCCTTCGTCCCTACCAGGAAAGAGGTGTTCAGTGGCTATCGATGTTGCATCACTATGGTTTTGGCGGTATCTTGGCCGATGATAGTGGGGGTTAGGGGAAAACTTTGCAAACTATTGCCTATCTCTCTGCACATTTAGAAGAAGGACAACGAGTTTTGGTTTTGTCACCATCAAGCCTGATTTACAATTGGCAGGATGAGTTTAAAAAGTTTGCCCCTCAGTTAGATGTAGCGGTTTCTTATGGACTCAAGCCAAGACGTGATGACATCATTGCTGAAGACCACCAGATTATTATTACAAGCTACGCTTCCTTCCGTCAGGATTTTGATGCCTACAAGGCTGGTAAATATGACTATCTCATTCTCGATGAGGCTCAGGTCATGAAGAATACACAGACAAAGATTGCCCAATATCTACGTGATTTTTCTGTTCCACATTGCTTAGCACTATCTGGAACGCCTATTGAAAATCATTTGTTGGAGATTTGGTCTATTTTCCAGATTATTCTACCAGGACTTTTACCAGCTAAAAAAACTTTCCTTAAGTTAACACCTAAGGAAGTGGCTAGGTATATTTCTCCCTTTATTCTAAGACGTAAAAAAGAAGAGGTCCTTCCTGATCTACCAGATTTGATTGAAATCACTCACCAAAGTGAATTGTCAGATGCTCAAAAGGCTATCTATTTAGCACAATTGCAACAGATGCAACAAGGATTAATTTCGGCAAGTGATCAGGAAATCAACCGTCGTAAGGTGGAAATCTTGTCAGGAATTACCCGCTTACGACAAATCTGTGATACCCCAGCTCTCTTTATGGACTATGCGGGAGATAGCGGAAAATTAGATAGCCTTAGAGAGTTGCTTAGCCAAATTAAGGAGTCAGACCATCGTGTCCTTATCTTTTCACAATTTCGTGGGATGTTAGATATTACAGAGGGGCTCTTACAAGAATTAGGAATTTCCTCATATAAGCTAACAGGGTCAACACCATCTGATAGTCGTCAGGAGATGACCAGAGCCTTCAATCAAGGAAGTCGAGATGCCTTTTTGATTTCTCTGAAAGCAGGAGGAGTGGGACTGAATCTAACTGGTGCTGATACGGTTATTCTGATTGACCTTTGGTGGAATCCAGCGGTAGAAATGCAGGCTATTAGTCGTGCGCATCGTATAGGTCAGGAACAAAATGTCGAAGTTTACCGTTTGATTACAAGAGGGACTATTGAAGAGAAAATTCTTGAGCTTCAAGAAGGCAAGAAAAACCTGGTAACAACCGTCTTGGATGGCAATGAAAGCCGTGCCAGCATGACCGTTGAGGATATTAAAGAAATTCTTGGTATTGCAATATCTTAATTTGTTATATTTGATATTGAAATACTAAGAGGTAAAAATGCTACTAGGCAAATCTTTTGAATTAGGCTATAATAGAATATTGCAAGACGTATCTTCCCATTCCCGATTGTTTATATTAAGATACGCATCATCTCGAAAATGAAAGGAAGTCTTTTATGCATCGCCAAAGACGACAATTTCCGCTGATTCCAGACGGGGAACCTTGCTTGCAAGAACCGGTCTCTATGCGCCTATACGAAAATGAAGATTTAATCACAAATATCCGTGGCCCTTACCAAGATAAGGACTACAATGATTTGTTGCCGAACTATGATTTCTTGTCAGCTAAGCCTAGCAATCGTAAGCAGGCTCCAAAACGAGTGGAGACACAAGAAGCTGGCATGACTTATGCTGAGGAAGCCCGTGAAAAGGCTAAGCGTGATGTACGTGAGAAACGCCAAAAATTCCTCCGCCAAGAAGTTCAACAAACCAAGCATACTAATAGCCGTCAACTGACTACTAAGCCTAAGGTAGAAGCTAAACCAAGCTTTGAGGCCACTGTTGAGCCAGCTGCTGTAAACAACGGATAAAGGACCAGTGACAGCCTCTATCTTGGGAGCTCCTGTAAGTGCTATCAAGCGAACTTTAGCGCCTAATGGGAAGCACTCAAAGATCCATCACTTGGCAAATCGTCTGCAACAAGATTCTTACATCTTGGCAGAAGTGGCTCCAACCTATCAACAGCCTAGTAACCCATCTCGTAAGAACGTCAAGAAAAATAGCTATGACTTCTTGAAACGTAGCCAGGTTTATAATTACCCAGAACGTCAAACTTACCGTGAACACCGAGTTGCTCAAGAATTAAATTTTGACGCATTTTAGAAGACGCAAACTAATCGCAGTGCGATTGTAAGGAGAAACTATGTCAAAAACTTATCATTTTATTGGAATTAAAGGATCTGGTATGTCAGCTTTGGCTTTGATGCTCCACCAAATGGGACACAAGGTTCAAGGTTCAGATGTGGAAAAATATTACTTCACTCAACGTGGTCTTGAGCAAGCAGGTATTCCTATCCTTCCTTTCGATGAAAAAAACATCACAGAAGATGTTGAATTGATTGCTGGAAATGCCTTTCGTGAAGATAACAACGTTGAAGTTGCTTATGCGATTAAAAATGGCTACAGCTTTAAGCGTTACCACGAGTTCTTGGGTCACTTCATGGATCAATTCACTAGCTTTGGTGTGGCAGGTGCACATGGTAAGACTTCTACAACAGGTCTCTTGTCACATGTTATGAAAAATATCACCGACACGTCATACCTTATCGGTGACGGAACTGGACGAGGTTCTGCTAATGCACAATACTTTGTCTTTGAGTCTGATGAATATGAACGTCATTTCATGCCATACCACCCAGCATACTCAATCATCACTAACATTGACTTTGACCATCCCGATTATTTTACAAGTATCGATGATGTGTTCTCTGCCTTTGATGATTATGCTAAGCAAGTGCAAAAAGGACTCTTTGTTTACGGTGAGGATCCACACCTTCGTAAGATTACAGCCAATGCGCCAATCTATTACTATGGTTTCGAAGAAAATGATGACTTTATAGCAACAGACATTGTGCGTACAACGACAGGGTCTAATTTTAAGGTGAAACATGATGGACAAATCCTTGGAGAATTCCATGTGCCAGCCTATGGTCGTCACAATATCTTGAATGCAACTGCGGTTATTGGGAACCTCTATGTAGCCGGTTTTGACATGGGCTTGGTTGCGGAACACCTTAAAACCTTCTCAGGTGTTAAACGCCGTTTCACAGAGAAAATTATCAGTGGTACTGTTGTCATCGATGACTTTGCCCACCATCCAACTGAAATTATTGCAACGCTTGATGCAGCACGTCAAAAAGTACCCATCTAAAGAGATTGTTGCTATTTTCCAACCACATACCTTCACACGTACCATCGCCCTTCTTGATGAATTTGCTGAAGCTTTGAACGAAGCAGATGCTGTTTATTTGGCACAAATTTACGGTTCAGCGCGTGAGGTTGACCATGGTGATGTTAAGGTTGAAGATCTTGCTGCTAAGATCAATAAACCTGCCAAAGTGGTTACAGTTGAAAATGTCTCACCTCTCCTTGACCATGACAATGCTGTCTATGTCTTTATGGGAGCTGGAGATATCCAACTTTACGAACGCTCGTTTGAAGAGCTCCTAGCAAGCTTGCAAACACACATGTAATATATTAAGGGCTGTAGCGATTTCGCTCAGCTCTTTCTCTTAATAGAAAGGAATTTGATATGCTTATTCGACATGCCCGAAAGGATGATTGGGCTGATGTTGTTCGTATCGAACAAGAAAATTTTTCGCCTGAAGAGGCTGCAACTCCAGAGGCTATTGCAGAGCGTTTAGAGACGATTTGTGATACCTTTCTAATTGCTGAAATTGATGGCGTTGTAGTTGGTTACATCGAAGGACCTGTGATTGCGGAACGTTATCTCACAGATGACCTGTTCCATAAGGTGGCTCCTAATGCTAGTCAAGGAGGTTTTATTGCAGTTACTAGTTTGTCTATCTCCAAAGATTTTAAAGGGCAAGGTATTGGAACAGCCTTGATTGCAGCGCTTAAAGATCTGGCTATTGCTCAAAAACGCCAAGGTATTAGCTTGACTTGTCATGATTACTTGATTGCCTACTATGAGATGAATGGTTTACTGATGAGGGAGAATCAGAATCAAAGCATGGTGGAAGCTCTTGGTATAATATGGTCTGGGAGAACCCAGAAACCCATTGATTTCAGTGTTACGTTACTGTGACAAAGGACCAATTGATTTGCATTAACTGACTTTTTAAGATATAATGGCGTTTGTTACTATAGAGGAGGTATGCCTTGACGGACAAGTTTAATGAACACTCGGAAGCTTCTGAAGATAGCCTAAGCTTCAAAGATCAGATTCTCCGAGACTTACAAGAAGCGACACGGCTCCGTTCTCTTCGTGAGGAGGAGCATAATAAAAGTGCAACTATGCCCGAGACACCACTTTCAACGTCAGCTGAGAGCGCTACAACTCGTAGTGATTCAGCGTCTAATAAAGTAAGTAACCAAGATTTTAGTTCACATTCTGTTTCACACAGTGCCTTTGCTAAATCTATGACTTCTGAGACAGCCCAAGATTCTCAACAAGATAGTCTTGGCTTGTTTTCAGATTCTCAAGAGGAGTCTTTAGTATCTGATGCTCATTCAAACCTAGCGTCTATTCCTAAAGAGCCAATTGAGGAGGAGACAAAGGTAAATATTCCTCAGGAGACTGAAACGTCGAAACGTCGTTTTAAACGTCCAGTTTGGGAAACTAGCCTTAACGAAGCATCTGAAGAGGAGTATATTCCTGCAGATGTTGCCAAGGAGCTCATTGAAGCTAAGTCTAACGAAGCTATTTATACAGATCCTAAAGAATTGGAGGCCAAATTGACCTCAGAACGTCAAAAAGAAGCATTCTTGCAGGAACATCATGCAACAAGTGACCAAGCGTCGCAAGAAAAGGTTCAATCAGAGCTAGTAGCTGATGGTAATGAGGATGATGAGAGTATTTCTCTAGAACCCTCTGGAAAACCTAAGAAAAAGAAAGGCAAGAAAGTGAAGAAGAAAAAGTCTTCGCCAAAAGATGGTAAACAGGCTGACATTGTCGACGAAGAGCCGATTTCACGTTCTAACCGAAATCACAAACGCAATAAAAATAACCGTCGTGCTGGTAAAATTGCAAGAAATATTATTATCTTCTTGCTACTTATCTTGTCAGTAGCTGCATTCTTTGGTTATCGTTATGTTAGTGATGCTGTTGGCGCAAAAGATGTTAATTCAACTAAGTTTGTTAGTGTTGAAATTCCTGAAAATTCAGGTAGCAGTTATATTGGCCAACTCTTGGAATCAGCTGGTGTTATTAAGTCTGGTAAGGTCTTTAATTACTATACCAAGTTTAAGAACATCTCAAATCTGAAAAGTGGTTATTACAACCTTCAGGCTAGCATGACCATGGATGAAATTATTGAGGCACTTCAGAAAAAAGGAAGTGATAAACCTCAGGAGCCATCTCTTGGTACGGTCTTAGTCAAAGAAGGATATACCATTGATCAAATTGCCAAGGCAGTTGAAGTTAATTCTTCAGCTAAAAAAGGCAAAAAATCATCAACTGGACTTAAGGCGAAAGATTTCTTGAAATTGATGAAGGATGATGCTTTCATTACAAAGATGAAAGCGAAGTACCCAACCTTGTTGGCAAACCTTCCAAATTCTACGGATGCTAAGTATGTCCTAGAGGGTTATCTGTTCCCAGCGACTTATAACATTCATGATGATACGACGGTGGAGTCTTTGGCAGAGGAAATGTTGTCAACGATGGATACCTACCTATCACCTTACTATGCGACGATTTCATCTAGTGGACACAATGTTAATGAGATTTTGACCCTAGCTTCTCTTGTTGAAAAAGAAGGAGCTACAGATGACGACCGTAAAAATATTGCTAGCGTCTTCTATAATCGTCTAAACTCAGACATGGCTCTACAAAGTAATATCGCAGTTCTTTATGCTCTTGGAAAACTAGGTCAGGAAACGACCTTGAAAGAAGATGCAACTATTGACACAAACATTGACTCCCCTTATAATGATTATGTTCATAAGGGGTTGATACCAGGTCCTGTGGATAGTCCTAGTCTGTCTGCGATTGAAGCGGTTATCAATCCATCATCTACCAAGTACATGTACTTTGTGGCAGATGTAACCACTGGTAATGTCTATTTTGCTGAAAGCTATGAAGAGCATCAGCATAACGTTGAAACTTACATTAACAGTAAACTAAAAGATAAATAGTCTGATTGGTTCATTAAAATCAAGCAAACGAATAGTGGTTTTGATGATACAGCCAACGGCTCAAAAAATAGAAAAGAGAAAAAAATAGGCAGAAAAAACATATGTAATGACACAAGCAGAGAAAGAACAACTTGAAGCGGAATTGGAGGAGTACAAACTCGTCCGTCGTCCAGAAGTTGTAGAACGTATTAAGATTGCACGTTCTTATGGTGACCTTTCAGAAAACTCTGAGTATGAAGCAGCCAAAGACGAGCAAGCCTTTGTTGAAGGACAAATTCAGATTCTTGAACAAAAATTCGTTATGCAGAAATCGTTGATAGTGATGCTGTTGCTAATGACGAGGTTGCAATTGGTAAAACAGTTGTTGTTCAAGAAGTTGGTACAAACGACAAAGATACTTATCATATCGTTGGTGCAGCCGGTGCTGATATCTTCTCAGGTAAAATTTCAAATGAAAGCCCAATTGCTCAAGCCTTGATTGGTAAGAAAGTTGGCGACAAAGTCGCTATCGAATCACCAGCAGGTAGCTACTCTGTAGAAATCCTTAGTGTAGAAAAAACAGCCTAAGTGACTGTTGACATTAAGGTGTCCAATATTTGAAACTAGTGGGAGTGAGACAAAACAGTTGTTCTGTCGCACTCCCTTTTTGGTTGCCGGCGTTATTAGGAGTTAGGCTAGTCTGAATTAGTCTATAAGAAAAAGCACTCTTGGTATTTGCCAAGAGTGCTTTGTAGCTTATTTACGATTTTGCTTACCGGCATTACGGTTTTTCTTTGGTTTACTTGCAATTGCTTGAGTATTTTTTGGTGTCACATCTTTACGCTTGATTGGTGTTGTACGAGGTGCTTTTGGAGGGTTCTTTTTGAACTCTTCAGCAACTTTTTCTTTCAAGCGAGGTTTGATGATGTAGTTGGTAATCAACTGTTGGATAATAGAGAAGATACCACCAACGAACCAGTAGAGGATTACGGCTGCAGGTGAGCTAATACCAAAGAAAATCATCATGATTGGCATACTGTACATCGTCGCTGCCATTTGTTTACGTTGCTCTTCAGGAACTTGTTGAATAGACAACCAAGATTGGAAGTAGTAAAGAGCTGCGATGATGATAATCAATGGGAAGTCACGGTGACCAAGGTTAAACCAGAGGAAGTTATCTTGGAGTACACCAGGAGTGTAACGTGCTGCGTAGTAGAGTGCTGAGAAGAATGGGAACTGAATCAATAGAGGAAGACAGCCGACACCACCCATCAAGCTTAGACCGTTTTCACGCTGAGCTTGCATGAGTTCAGACTGGGCAGCCATTTTTTCCTCTTGAGTTTCGGCGTTACGCAAACGTTCGTTGATTGGTTCCAAGATAGGCGCAAGGTACTCACGTTTTGCTGATTGGTAGGCTGCGCTACGAGATTGGTGAAGACCAAGTGGCAAGATAATCAAACGAACAATGATGGTAACAAAGATAATACCAAGACCAAAGCCGAGACCAAGATTATCAGCGAAGTAGGTGATGACGTGGCTCATAGGCGACCAAGGAGGTTCCAGACCCAACCAGTAGGATTACCAGACTTATCAAGGCTCACACATCCTGATAGGAAGAAAAGCATGCTGGCAGCAAGCCCATCAGGCTAGTTACG
>ENA-OQJV01000132-OQJV01000132.1-human-gut-metagenome-genome-assembly--contig:-NODE-132-length-11425-cov-2.961409_pt1 | contig 11425 bp, 8 predicted proteins | sample MGYA00242616_ERZ504783 | MGnify/ENA primary metagenome ERZ504783 (study PRJEB26092, sample SAMD00036360) | human gut metagenome | host: Homo sapiens | study: EMG produced TPA metagenomics assembly of...
AAGTACTTGTCCTTATTGGAAGACATCATACTGCCAGCAGTTGTCAGTTTTAATGTCGGCAGACACAAGCAGCAGGAATATCTGGAGCGGTTTTCTGTATATCTGTGAGTATATCGATACACATTGCACTGAGGACATAACACTTGATGAAATCGCAAAAATAGCCGGATTCAGTAAATATCACTTTACCCGGCTATTTAAACAGTTTACCAATAATACCTTTTACAAATACTTAAATCAGAAAAGAATAGAACTTGCCCTGACCTTTCTGGCTGATCCCAATATATCAGTCACCGAGGCTGCAATGCAGTCAGGCTTTGCAAATCCATCCACTTTCATAAGGGTGTTCAAAGCTGAAAAGGGCTGCACCCCGACTGAATTCCGCAAAATGTTTACTGGGTGAGCATTATGTATGAAAAATCTGCATAGTTATCACTATTGCTGCCATTTGAGGATGCATACATACCGACCGTACAGCCCACAAAGCCACCTGCTTCTTCTGTGGTATATGGCAGCAGACTTATTTTTTCTTGCGACTTTTACGCTCTTTTCGGCCGTACCTATCCATATAGATGCTTCCTGTTCCTTACAGATCATACATATATTCCACAGTGGATTTTTTTCTGTAATGCTGTACTCCATAATATCTGCCACTGCTATCTTTTTGTCAGTTCCCTTAATATGTGTAGTCACCACAAATACCAGCCTTCCGGCTTCCATTGTTATCTCAGCGCGAAGATGATTCTCATTGTTCTGGAAAAGTACAAGTCCTGCCGTCTCATTATCCGACTGTGGGATAAAACGCACTGCTGTCTTTACCGAAAACTCATAGCCCTTCTGTCTTAGTCCAAGAAATGCGCTTGTGCCAAGATCAGCGATCTGCTCTTTGTTTGTGTACAGTCTCAGTACTCCCGGATTTTCCTTAAGGGAGTAAAAAGACTCGTTGCGTTTTCCTATTCCAACCAGCCTCTTATCAGGCTTGGCTTCGCAGAAAGTTATAAAATCATTTTCTGATATCTCATCTATAAATCTGCACTCTTCAAGCGGTATATCTACCGTATCCTCAAGATGTCCTATCCCGGGTGCTATTACCGGCCATTCGTTTTCCCATATTGTTTTTGCAATAAAGGTCTCCCTGCCCATGCTGCTGTGCTTTTTGCATGGTCTTGACGCAAGCATGACCACATACCAGTTTCCGTTTATATCATCCACCAGATCACCATGTCCTGCATAGATGACCGGATAATCCATTCCCAGATTTCTGTGTGTAAATATCGGATTTCTCGGACATCCTTCAAACCATTTAAAAAGCTCCTTGCTTCTTGCTATCGTTATACTGTGCTCCGGTCCAGTGCCGCCCTCTGCATGCATCAGATAATAATATCCGTTTATCTTGTAGATATGTGGTCCTTCCGGCCATATGCAGCCCTTTACAGCACCTTTCCATATGGCCATGCTCCTGCCCTTAAGCTTCATGGTTCCAAGATCAAGCTCCTGTATCCATATCTCCCAGTCTCCATTGTAACGTACTCCTTCAGGGTTTGGGCGTGTGCCACAGTAATAACATCTGCCGTCATCATCAAAGAAAAGGCTTGGGTCTATTCCGACTGCTTCTTCTCCCAAATAATACGGATCAGACCACGGTCCTGCCGGATCCTGCGCTGTCACTATAAAATTGCCGCCATGCGATACGTTGGTCGTTATCATATAAAAAGTTCCTTCATGATATCTTATGGTCGGTGCAAAAATACCTCTCGATATTTCTTCATTTTCCACGCATAGCTGCGATGGTCTGTCAAGTATATTGCCAATCTGCTCCCAATGAGCCAGATCCCGGCTATGAAATATGGGAACACCCGGTGCATACACAAAGCTTGATGTCACCAGATAATAGTCTTCCCCGACTCTGCATATTGATGGATCAGGATAAAAACCTGAAAGTATTGGATTTTTTGCTGTTACCATGTCTCTTACCTCTCATTTCCTATAATACATATCCAAAGCCCAGTATCGTAAACTGCTTGTCTCTGTCTTCCTCTGCAATTTCAATTCTTACAACATGATTTTCACTGGTCTTATTGTTAAATATTATTGCCGCATTGCAGTGCTGCCAGTTATTGATATGTGGATCAGCCGTAAAATGATATTCTCCGTCCACATATACCTTCGCCTTTCCCACGTTTACTTCTCCCGAATCCTTAAATACAAGGAGAAGTGCCCTGCACTCCATCTCAAGCTCGAAATACACTTTTTCCCTGTTTAATGTATTTTTTGTGCCATCATACATCCAGTTATACGGGAATTCCGGAGTCAGCGAAAGCTGATCATCCATCTCAACGCTTTGCAGCTGTGTATCTGTCGAATCGAAACCACCCTCGTCAATATATGCCTTTGCATATATATCCTTTTTGTCGAGCAGTCTTATATTTTCAAAGCTGTTTCCTATTACCGGTGCAAGATTTAGGTTTTCCTGCAATATTTTTTCCTCTGTCAGTCCCAGTTCAAATGCATTCAAACTTGCATGCCCTGCCTGATCTATTTTTTCAAAAAGATACTCTATGCAGTCTGCCATGACGGAATGGCCTACATTGCCCGGATGAAACATATCATAGAAGAACTGATTTTTGCTTATTACCCTTCCCTCGTCATTTTTTAATGCAAACTGAGGGGAAACCGCATCCAGCACGCTTACCATTGGCAGATCATAGAGCTTTCCAACCGGGCTTAGGCGGTCTTGAAGGTTCCAGTCATTAGCAAATACGGAAAAAAGCAATATGACTGCCGGTTTCCATGGCAGATTAAGTACTTTACGTACAAGGCTTTCATAACAGTCACCCTTTGTCTCATCCCCCTCATCATTTACAGCAAATTCAATAACTACTATATCAGGCTGCTGTCCGTCTCTTAGTACATCCCTGTCAAATCTGATCATTCCCAGCTCCGATGGTGTGCCACCCACACCTGCTTTTATGAATTTCACATTATTCTTTGCAGAAAAACGCCTCTGGAAAAGCTGATAGGATTTGTATGCGTAGCACTCTGTATTTATAGGTGTCGCACCTGCTCCCTGTGTGATAGATCCACCGATGTATGCAAGTGTTACCTCTTTTCCGGCTCTTGTCTTTTTCGATGGCTTTTCTTATGCGGTATACATTTCCCATATTCATAAGCGAATGGCTTATCATGCTGCAGTATTCATCAGAGTTCATATCCACCTCTGTTTCCTCAATATCTGCCGGAGCCTCATAGCCGTCATTCAGATACAGTCTGACACTCGCTTTTCCCATGATATCCGGTGTATTAAATATGAACTTTATCTGTCCCGGTATATCATCATCCGGTGTCCACTTATAATCTGACAGGTATATCTTTCTCTCCATTCCATCGCCTGTCAGCTTTACCTTAAGATTAGTACCGCCTCCGTACAGGTCCTGCTTTCCGTACATCTGAAACACAAATTCGATCTGTTCGTTTTGATTATCTGTTTCCACAGATACACCTATGCTGTGTACAAGCCTGCCAAAACCTTCCACCGTCTCTAACAGCCCCAGTTCCTCTTTATTTTCTATATTTCCGGCTATTTGTGCACTGTTTATCAGTCTTCCGTCGCTTTCATATATAAAATGTATAATGCTTCCATCTTCCTGTACTGAGCCGTATATATCCTTATCCTTCATGATGTAGAAATACGGTCTTTTTCTTTCGGGATCCTTTGGTGCTTTGGCCCTGCCATCTTTCTGCCTCCTTGTTATGTCGATTTTATCAGCTATAATGACTATATGATCAAAAACTCCCGGTGCTTTGCACCGGGAGAAATTATAGATATTTGTCCTGTCTTTTATAGTTTATGACTGCTTTCTGCTTCTTCTTAATCTTGAAGCCCCTGCCATCGAAACTCCTGCAAGAAACAACACGATAAATGCTGCCGTTGCTGATTGATCTGATGTCTTTGCAGCTTTTTTTGCCGCCGGCTTGTTTGCTAAAGGCTTATTTGTGCTGCCTGTTGCCGGTTTATCCGCTGACGGTTTATTTATAGCCGGCTTGCCTGTACCCGGTTTTTCTGTATTACCTGTTGATGAATTATTTGTACCCGGTTTTTCTGTATTACCTGTTGATGGATCATCTGTACCCGGTTTACTATTATCATCAGACACTTCATCCTTTGCCTCTGCTGCAAGCTCTATTGTTCCGTATACCGATGATTTAGACCAGCCCATGCCTGTTTCATCATTCCAGCTTAAGGTTCCGATTCTTGCTCCTGAAGCATCAGCATCATTTATCTGGAACTCAAGACCAATCCTGTCACCCTTTTTTGGCTTTATGTCTGTCCACTTGAAGGCTGCCTCAATCACATATCCATCCCCAGTCACTTTTGCGGCAGATTGTACATTTTCCTCGAGACATTTCTTTCCATTGAAAGAATGCTCATTCTCATAATTGATCCTGTACTGCTTATCATCGTCATCATATGACTCTGTCTTGGCATTATTCTCATCGATAAATACCTCGAGTGAATCCTGCTGATATGCCTCTCCACCGTCTTTATTAAGCACCGGATCTTTAACTGTTGCATATACATAAAGGTTTTCGTCATCCCACAACACCTTGGCATCTGCTGTTACCTTAGCTCCAAGGTTTATTGTAAGAGGAATAGCCACAGCCTTATCCCATTCGCTGTCGGCTTCTCCGTCAATCTTTACCGTTGCTTTTGTTGCTTTTTCAATGCCCGGCTTGAGAGTAGCCTTTGCATAATATTTGCTGCTTGTCTCCTGCATTTCTTTAAGGTCATTGAAGCTTACAGCTTTATCGTTATTCATAACTTTTACATCCATGCCGATAGTCTTTGCAACTTTTAAATCAGTCATAGGTACTTTGATGGTCGCACGGTATCCACCATCAACAGCCTGTGCCTCAGAACGCTTAACTGTCTTCTTTACCGGTGTCACATCTCCTGCTGAGTTTGTCTCATCCACATATACTGTAACTTCATCCGTATCATTTATTGTGGCATCCTTTACGCTTACAAGTACATTTAATCCATCCTTATCCCATGTTGGAATAAAAGCTGCCTGTGTATCATCATCCGAAAAACTGTATTCTGTTCCGGACATTGTATCACCTTTCTGCTCAGCTACAACGATATCCTGTATTAACGGCTCAAGCTTTGTAGCATCTACATAAGCCCAGTATGCAGGCTTTGCCTTGTATTTTCCATCAAAAAGCAGTGGGCACTGCTTTGATCCGTCAGCTCCGCCACCAACATTTGACTGTGAATGAAGCCATGAATTTGGCTCAATAACTCCCCACACAGTGATTCCTGCTACATTTGTACCGTTTTTCTTTAAGTCCTTTGCAGCATCAAAAAGCTGTTTGTGACAGTATGCCATCTTTGTATACTCGCTCTCTTTTGATGCTGCTCCTGATTTGTAAGCTGCGCTTGCCTGGAAATCCAGCTCTGTAAGCTGAACCTTTCCTGCTGCTTCGGCATATTTTTTGCTACTGTCTTAAACTGTGCTGCTGAGAAGCTGTCCACACTGTAATGTGCCTGCATACCAAATGCATCAAGTCGTGTTCCCTGTGCTGATTTTACATCACTTATGAGCTTTATGATTCCTTCTGACTTGATATTGTCTGTCTCTCCGAAATCATTGTAGTAAAGTTCTACATCACTAGGCGCATATTTATTCGCATACTTAAATGCATTGATTATGAACTCATTGCTCTTGTATACATGCCACCAGCTCGAATTGTTCCCATGACGTATCTCATCAAGGCTTTCTGCCGGGCTTACCGTATCTGTACGGTATGTATTGCCGATAACGGCCTCATTTACTACATCCCAGCCATAGAAAAGTCCGTCGTACTTTTTATTTGCTGCCTCTCCGAAGTAGTGGTCGAATACACTTGAGATATACCACTCAAGTCTGCGGTTCATAGTCTCTTTATCTACATATGGCTTACTGATATCATAATTCTCATGGAAGAACCATTCCGGAGTCTGCGAATGCCATACGAGAACATGACCTCTTATGCGTATCTTCCTGTCAGGATGTGCCGCATTCCACTCCAAAATCTTATCTACCATCGCATCAGCTCTTGAGAAATCAAGGCTGTCCCCTGCGTCATTTACCATAGGTACTTCAAGATCCTGCCCATCAAACTGAACTGTTTTTGTTTTAACCGACTTCTCAAGCTGATAATTAAAAAGTGCATCCGGTTTTAATTCATTTCCAAATGTAACTGCATTAAAATGCTTCTCCACAAGGTCCATGAGCGTATTGTCCTTAATCTCATCTAACATGATACCTGTTCCTGCGATTGCATTTTCTCCAAGAGCATCACTGCTTGTGACAGATTTTTTCCAGTCCTCAATATTCTGCTCTATCTCAGGTGGTGTCTTTGGTGTTGTATCAGTTTCCACTGTCACACTAACGAGGCTGATAGCTGATCCCGAACCGGCATTATCAGTAGTCATAAGACCAACTGCTACCATATCACCTTCACCTGTCGGGCTTATCGAGTATTCATCTGCGCCTGTAAGTTCATACTTCGTATTTGCGCCATCAGCATCTTCATCTCCATTCTTGTAGACCTTTAGTGAAACTGATCCTTTCTGATCCTTCACATTAAAGGTCACAGATTTTACAGTTGACATATCAACAGTCTCCGGCAGTCTCCATTTAACCTGATCGTACTGATTGTTAAATGTCACTTTCCACACACCATCTGTCAGCTCATAGCCGGCATTTCCCCAGTCTACTGTCAATTTATCAGCTGTGTATGTCGTTTTCTTTATATTCTGCTGAACTTCATCAGCGAATACTAACGACTGCGCCTGATACGCAGGTATAAGCTGTGTGACACCTGTGGCAAGCATAGTACTGCATACCGCAATACATGCTCCTTGTTTCAATAGTTTTTTCCTTTTCAACCCCATGTCCTCCTTACATGTGTATTTGTAATTCCAAAAACACTCTACCATAAGAGAGGTTTTAAAATATGGGACAAATTATAGAATATAACAAGTCAAATTATATGTGCGATAAATAAATTCAAATAATAGTAAGTCTGCGGTACCAGATCCATTGTATATAAAAATCAATAAATCCTGTAATTTCCTGAAAGTGCTAACATTGCAAACATGTAAAGGAAATTGTCATAGTATCTCCTGTCACCTGTCCTAAGCGGAGTGTTCCAGAACTTTTCAACACGATTGCTTTGCATATTTTCCATCTGCTGCGAGTGAAGCTTCTGCATTAACAGCAATGATCGCTACCGGATGAAGTGCCTTCTCATCAAGCGGTGTACCATCTATAAGAAATACACCATCCCAATTGTCCTTCTGATCCTCACAATAAAACTTCTGAAGCCTTTCTGCCGTTTTAATCTGCCACGGATCTGCATCAAACCACAGATGATCCATCGCTATATTGGCGATCGTGCGGTATGCATCACTGTAATACCAGTCATGTCTTCCAAATATTTCCTTATGCCCCGTATGAGGCTTTCCGTCATAATCTGCATATTCTGCGCTAAGTCCTGTCTTTTCATGGCATGCACTGTGCAGATATGCTCTGCTGGCAGCTGCTGCTTCTTTCCAGAATTCTCGGTCCTCCTCATAAGCCCTTTCGGCAAAAAGTTCATAAAAATGCGGCAGATGGTATGAAGGATCACTGAAATCCATATTTGTGACAAACTTTATCAGCTTGTTGGAAGGCTCCCACATTGGCTCTCCGCTGTGTCCCGGCTCACCCTTGTGTACACACTCCCTTAAGATATTTTGTGCCTCTTTGCTGTAGCAGAATATACCATCGCCATCTCCCCATCTTTTAGAGGCGAAAAACAATGCCATTGCAAAATACTCTTCACCATCAGGTGCCGGTCCTTCGGCATTTCGCTTTCCGTTTGTCTGACATGACCACGCAAAATAATTTTTTGCCGGACCATCTTCTATGTACATATATGTGCGCACCCATTTCCACAGTCTGTCAAACTCTGCTTTTTTATCCAGCTGTACACATACCATCATGCCATATGACATTCCCTCGGTTCTCACATCATGATTGCCGGTATCCTCCATATATCCCATATCATCACCGGCTTCATGATAAAAACGTTCATCATCATTCCCATAGAATATCGTGTTAAAAGTATCCTCTACTCTTTTTTGAATTTCTTCTTCCGGATACCCATACTCTTTGAATATATTTCTGTATTTGCCTGTCTTATATGCTCCTGCCATTTTTCTCTCCTTTTTGTCTCTGTTTTACTGTATCCCGCACATTAAATTTACAAATCTGTGTCTGCATGATGTCCAGGATTCATTATCTCCTTTTTTGAACCATTCCTTCTGTGCACTGTCCTTAATTCCGTATATGGCTGTTATGTTCCCGATTATATCATCAGATATCGTGCTGTCTGCCATTATTATCATAATTCCTTTTATCCTGCCTTCGCCAGACAGATTATCCATGATATTTGCTATCTTTCCCTGATGTATCCAGCAAAAATTTCTTTCGTCCGCAGCACACTCAAGCACACATACTCTTCCGGTGTCACAGTTATCCTCTCCATAACCGGCTGGTGTATAAACATAATTCATACTGACCTGTCCGTCTCCATCACACGAATAATGGATATGTATCTGACCATGATCTGTTTTCTTAAGCTCATGCCAGCTAAAGTTCCTCTCAGGTACCTCAGCAAAGTTTACAGCCCTGTTATATCCGAACCCGACAGGTGCCGCAGGGTTTACTACAGGTGTTCCATTTACCATAAATGTCACATAGTTAAATCCCTCAGCCGGATTGCCTATTGTTTTTTCCCAGTAACCATCATTTTTCTTTGATCTGTAAAGAAGCTCCTCCGTGCCATTTTCAAGAACTACGCTCACGCTTTTTGCATCAGGTGCAAAAAGATTTACTTCAATGCTGTTATCCTCCGTCACACGGATACCATGTATGACATCCGGATATTTGCCAGCCGGTTTTCCATCCTCGTCATTTTCGAACTGTATCTGCCTGTACACCGGATCAAAAAATACCATGCTCTCATCCGCCTGTACCGGTGTGGTAGAATCAATATTCTTTGATCTGACCGGGACAGCTTTATTAATATCATCAAGTTCTGCGTCATCCCATGTAAAAAGCATCTGTGCGAAATCCTTAAAGCTCTTTCTCCATACATGCCATTCATGATAGCCCTCATATACTTTTGGTGTACTGTCTTTCCCCTGCCGTGAAAATTCCTTTACCATCTCATTGATTCCAAGCAGTATCTCTTTTTCTTCATCTCCTGCCGACATAAAGACAGCTTCAAACCGATATGGGCTGTCAATGATTTTTTTCATGAGATGTATTGCAACACCTGAAAATACCCCAACTGCTGAAAAAAGCTCTGGGTGTCTTGCCGCTATATCCGTAGCCTGTGCTGAACCAAGTGAAAGTCCTGCCACAGCACGGTTGTTTCTTCCTTTTTTGACCTTAAAATTTTCCTCTATATAAGGGATTATGCTATTTACAAGCTCACTGTCAAAATCTCCCGGAAAAAATACAGGGTATTCGTTATCCTTAAATGCATAGCCACTGCTTGCAACTATGATCATCGGCACACATTTTTTGTCTGCTATCAGATTGTCCATGATGAAATTCATCTTACCCTGCCATACCCATCCGGTCTCATTCTCCCCGACACCATGCTGTAAATACAATACAGGATACTTTCCATCTCCGCTCTCATATCCGGGTGGAGTATACACATAGCTCTCCTTTATGTGACCGTTTACCTGTGAGGTATATTTGCACAGACTTACCGTTCCATGCGGCACATCCCTGACAAAATAGAAATCCTCGCCCTCTTCCGGCACTTCAAATGTGTTTATTGCAGCAAAACAGCCATATGATATAGCCGCATGAGGATTTGTTATGCAGACATCATCTACATACCAGAAATAATAATGCATTGCCCAGTGGAAATCTTTAATATTTGCCGAAAATCCACCCTGCATATCAGGCTTTAACTGTATGCGTTCTGAGCTGAAATAGCCTCCCATTCCGGCTACTTCTACTTTATTGGCATTTGGCGCATAGATATAAAAGGTAACGCTTCCATCATCCTCAAGTGCGACCGAGCATCTGTTATTGTCCATTGATGATGGTATCGTGCCTATATACAAAGCACCATTTTTTAAATCATCCAAAATAAAATCCCCCCATTCGTTTATTGATATATACAAGTGTAAACGAACAGGGGCTTGTTATTCTATTAATAAATTGCCAAACAGTATTCAAATATTGCTAATTTTCATTTACCTTTTGCTGTAAATAATCAAAATATATCTGTGGATTACAGGCATTGTACTCCTCCATATACTGATTCCAGGCAGCATCAAAATCATCTGCCATGATAACCTGCGGCAGCCATATTTTCTTTACTGCCACAATATTATTCTTTACTTTCCCACATTCAGAGGTCGAAGGAATTGAATCTGAATATGAATACATCGGATACCACGAGCCGGGAGCCTCATTTTTTCCAAGCATATCTACATAGTTTTCCACTCCATAGGCTTTAAAACATTCCTGAATATCCACAGGCTGATTTCTGAAAAACTCGTTCTGCTGAAACTCCATTGAAAACGCATTTATACCATCATCAAGCATTCCCTCCACTCTTGGAAAGTATGAGTACGAACACATATGCGCTGCCTTATATGAGCTGTCACTTTTTTTCTCTGCCTGTTCATTGGTAAGGTAAAACAAACCGTTTTCATCGACTGAATAGTCCTTGCCCTCCTCTCCCCAGAACCTTTCTCTTATGATATCAGATTCCAGAAGATCACTGACAAACTTCATCGCACCTTCGATATCTTTACAGGAGGTGGTAATGGACACTCCTGAAGAATAATCTATTTCTGCCATCCTGTTTGTATGCCATCTGTTGTGAATACCATCATCAATCGTGACAGGAAGAGGGACATAATCACACCCAAGCTGTGCCAGATTCTGTTTTTTGAATACAGGATCTATTACATAATAGAACTGCCACCACTGGTCGACCATCCCAAGCACTGCTCCTGTTGACAGCTTATCCAGATATTGATCATAGGTGGCATTGAACGCCCCGGGATCCATTATTCCCTTATGGAACTCTTCGTTAAGCTTTCCGAAATATCTTTTGGCTGTGTCGGTCACATTGTAATCCATCACTTTTTTGGTTTCCGTGTCTACCATACAGCTTCCATCGTTTGGAAATCCGTCAAGAAACTGCGGCACATTTTCAAGGCAAAAATACCGCCAGTCATCACAAAGCATCGTAAATGGTATATTTTCTGTTCCATCCGGCATTGTTGGATTTGCCTGTACATAGCTTTCTATCAGGTCAAAGTACTGCTCTATCGTTGTAATCTTTGGATATCCAGCCCATT
>ENA-OQJV01000135-OQJV01000135.1-human-gut-metagenome-genome-assembly--contig:-NODE-135-length-11192-cov-1.990059_pt1 | contig 11192 bp, 16 predicted proteins | sample MGYA00242616_ERZ504783 | MGnify/ENA primary metagenome ERZ504783 (study PRJEB26092, sample SAMD00036360) | human gut metagenome | host: Homo sapiens | study: EMG produced TPA metagenomics assembly of...
GCGTGTACGTGAACGTGCTGTAGGTCACGAAATCATTGATACTCTTTGATGCTTCGCAACAAATCATCAAGATTGTTAATGAAGAATTGACAGAGATTCTTGGGTCTGAAACATCTGAAATTGAGAAATCTTCAAAGATTCCAACAATCATTATGATGGTTGGTCTTCAAGGGGCTGGTAAAACGACCTTTGCTGGTAAATTGGCTAATAAGCTGATTAAGGAACAAGAAGCTCGTCCAATGATGATTGCGGCGGATATCTATCGTCCAGCAGCCATTGACCAGTTGAAGACTTTGGGACAACAAATCAAATGTTCCTGTTTTTGATATGGGAACAGAGACACCAGCAGTTGAGATTGTCAAAAATGGTTTGGAACAAGCGCGTGCCAATAAGAATGACTATGTCTTGATTGATACGGCTGGTCGTTTGCAGATTGACGAGACTCTCATGCAAGAATTGCATGATATTAAGGATTTTGCTCATCCAAACGAAATTCTCTTGGTTGTGGATAGCATGATTGGTCAGGAAGCTGCTAACGTTGCCAAGGAGTTCAACGAACAGCTAGATATCACTGGTGTTGTTCTTACTAAAATTGATGGGGACACCCGTGGAGGTGCGGCTCTTTCTATTCGTGAGATTACCGGCAAGCCAATTAAATTTACGGGTACTGGTGAGAAAATTACAGATATCGAGACTTTCCACCCAGACCGTATGTCAAGTCGTATTTTGGGTATGGGTGACCTTCTTACCCTTATCGAAAAAGCTTCTCAAGAGTACGATGAGAAAAAATCTCTTGAGTTGGCTGAAAAGATGCGTGAAAATACCTTTGACTTCAATGACTTCATCGACCAACTAGACCAAGTGCAAAAATATGGGTCCAATGGAGGATTTGCTCAAGATGTTGCCAGGTATGGCTAACAATCCAGCCTTGGCTAATGTTAAAGTAGATGAGAAACAAATTGCGCGCAAACGTGCCATCGTATCATCTATGACACCTGAAGAACGTGAAAATCCAGATCTTTTGACACCAAGTCGTCGTCGCCGTATTGCCAATGGTTCAGGGAATACCTTCATCGAAGTTAACAAGTTTATTAAAGACTTCAACCAAGCCAAACAAATGATGCAAGGTGTTATGTCTGGCGATATGGAGCAAATGATGCGTCAAATGGGTCTTAACCCAAATAATCTGCCAAAAAACATGCCAAATATGCCTGATATGGGTAATATGGATATGTCTGCTCTCGAAGGCATGATGGGTGGCGCTGGTATGCCAGATCTTGGAAATATGGATCTTAGCCAAATGCTTGGTGGTGGCCTTAAAGGTAAGGTTGGTTCATTTGCCATGAAACATGCGATGAAGCGTCAAGCTAATAAGATGAAAAAAGCTAAGAAAAAACGTAAATAAGAAACATAGAACGCTAGGGCATTTTGCTCTAGTGTTTTTTTCTGAAAAACATTGACTTATATAACTATACACTGTAATATACTAATGTATATACAGTAAAAAGGAGTAAATCATGAAACCTAAAAAGAGAATTCAAGAAATGACCTTTGCAGCTTTATTAACTGCAATTGCTATCCTTATCCCAAGTATCATGCCAATTAAACTGATCATCCCACCGGCTTCGTATACTTTGGGGAGTCATGTTCCAATATTTCTAGCTATGTTTATATCTCCCTGGGTAACTGCTTTTGTTATCTTAGCTTCTAGTTTGGGATACTTTATGGCTGGCTATCCGATTGTTGTTGTTTTTAGTAGTCCTTTTCTCTATATTATATTTGGTCTTTTTAGGCGCACTCTATTTGAAAAAGTTCCCTCAAACAATAGAAAAACGTAAATCGTCTTTAATTTTTAACTTTGTTTTAGGGGTTATTCATGCTGTAGGTGAAGTTATTGCTTGTGTGATTTTTTATTCAGTAACGGGAGAGGATTTCCAAAAACTATTTTATGTTTTGTTTGTTTTAGTTGGATTTGGTACTATTGTCCATAGTATGATAGACTATGTTATAGCGTTAACGATTTTCAAAAGTATTCGAAAAATACGCTAGTTGAAAGAGGGATGGGTGGTCTATGGCTTCAAATCGAAAACAAGAATTATTGGCACTCTTAAAGGGAGCTAAAGAGGCAATGAATGGACAGAGTTTGGCGGAGCATTTTGGTAGTGACACGTCAAATCATTGTTCAAGATATTGCCCTCTTGCGTGCAGATGGTGCCCAGATTATTTCAACTAATAGGGGATATATCTATAAAAGTAGCGATGACAATTCTTATGTACATCGACTATTTAAGGTGAATCATAAAGTGTCCGATATGGAGGATGAGCTTTTGGCTATTGTTGATAATGGAGGCCGTATTCAAAATATCATGATAGATCATCCAGTTTATGGAGAAATTCAGACTTTGTTGAAATTGACTTGTCGTCGAGATGTTAGTCATTTTTTAGACCAAGCCTCGTCAAATGACTTTCGCCCCTTATCTGATTTGACAAACGGTGTTCATTATCATCTTGTCGAAGCAGATAGTGAGCAAGATATAGATTATATTGAAGAGGCACTTAACCATCTAGGATTTTTAGTTAAAGAATGAGATAAAAGAGAAATGTAAAAGTAGTTAGTTTCACTTGAAAACAACTGCTTTTTTTGATAAACTTATGTTAGTTTATTAACTTACGGAGGTAGCCATGTTTTCAGGACAAAGACTTAAGGAAATTCGAGAAGCACAAGGAATGAGCCAAGCATCAGTAGCTAAGCATCTAGGAATTTCACGCTCCTCTTATTTTAATTGGGAAAATGGTAAGACGAAACCTAATCAAAAAGAACCTTTCGGTTTTGGCCGAACTTTTTTGGTGTAGCTGAGACCTATTTTCTGTCTGAACATGAGATTGTAGAAGTCTACTTGGAATTAAATGAGGAAAATCGCCAAGAAGCTTTGCGACTCACTAAGGCTCTCTTAGAAGAGCAAGAAGCAGAAAAGCAAAAAGCACCTGTTATTCCGCTTTACTCATACAAAGTTTTCGAGCGTTTATCAGCCGGAACTGGTTACACTTACTTTGGTGATGGCAATTATGATGAAGTTTTCTATGATGAAGAATTGGATCATGATTTTGCGTCATGGGTTTTTGGAGACTCTATGGAACCTACCTACCTAAATGGTGAAGTAGTGCTAATCAAACAAACAGGTTTTGATTATGATGGAGCTGTTTATGCTGTAGACTGGGATGGGCAAACCTATATTAAAAAGTTTATCGAGAGGAAGATGGGCTACGTTTAGTTTCTCTCAATAAACGTTATGGTGATAAGTTCGCACCCTATGACGAAGATCCCCGAATCATCGGTAAAATTGTCGGTAACTTTATGCCTGTTGAGGCTTAGTCAACTTTTATCGATTGGGCATCTTAAACTAAATCTGATATAATATAAGTAAAGTAAAGCCAAGTCTTTGGCTTTTTTTAAAGAGTTTAAATCATATTTTACTAAGAAAATAAAGAGGAGAGATAAACATGGCTACTATTCAATGGTTCCCTGGTCACATGTCCAAAGCCCGTCGACAAGTTCAGGAAAATCTTAAGCATGTTGATTTTGTAACAATTTTAGTGGATGCACGTTTGCCACTGTCAAGTCAAAATCCCATGCTGACTAAAATTGTTGGCGATAAACCAAAGCTTTTAATTCTCAATAAGGCTGACCTTGCTGATAGTAATCGTACAAAAGAGTGGCGTAGCTATTTTGAGAGTCAAGGAATTAAAACCTTGGCCATCAACTCCAAGGAACAATCTACAGTTAAATTGGTGACAGACGCTGCTAAGAGTCTTATGGCTGACAAGATTCAACGACTTCGTGAACGTGGTATTCAGAAAGAGACCTTGCGAACCATGATTATTGGGATTCCAAATGCAGGGAAATCTACCTTGATGAATCGTTTAGCTGGTAAAAGAATTGCCGTTGTAGGAAATAAACCTGGTGTGACAAAAGGTCAACAGTGGTTGAAGTCAAATAAGGATTTGGAAATTCTGGATACTCCGGGGATTTTGTGGCCTAAGTTTGAAGATGAATTGGTCGGTTTGAAACTTGCTTTGACCGGTGCCATCAAGGACCAGCTCTTGCCAATGGATGAAGTTACAATTTTTTGGCCTTAACTATTTTTAAAAACTTACTATCCTGAACGTTTAGAGGAACGCTTTAAAGGGATTGACCTTGAAGAAGAGGCACCAGAAATCATTATGGAAATGACTCGAAAACTTGGCTTCCGTGAAGATTATGACCGTTTCTATAATCTATTTGTCAAAGAAGTTCGTGATGGAAAACTAGGTCGTTACACACTTGATATTGTTGGGGTCGATACTGATGGCGACAATTAAAGAAGTCAAGGAGCAATTGGCTACTTTGACAGACCTTGACGATCACCGATGGACAAGTTTTGAGGAAGATAGTCGATCTGGTGTACAGACTGCCATTAAGCAACGCCGTAAAGCTATCCTAGCTGATATTGCTGAGGAAGAACGCTTAGAGATGATGCTCAGTTATGAAAAATCGCTTTATGCTCAGGGAGTTGAACTCATTGCAGGTGTTGATGAAGTTGGACGTGGCCCTTTGGCTGGGCCAGTAGTAGCTGCAGCGGTGATTTTACCAAAGCTTTGCAAAATAAAAGGTCTTAATGATAGTAAAAAAATACCAAAATCAAAACATGAAGCTATTTATAAGCAGGTCATGAAGGAAGCGGTAGCCGTCGGGATTGGTATAAAGGACAATCATGTGATTGACGATGTCAATATTTATGAAGCAACCAAGCTTGCTATGACTGAAGCTATTGAAAAACTTAGTCCCAAACCAGAACATTTGTTAATTGATGCCATGACTTTGGACCTACCAATAGGACAAACATCAATTATAAAAGGGGATGCTAATTCTTTATCAATTGCGGCAGCTTCTATCGTAGCAAAGGTAACCCGTGATAAGATGATGGCTGACTATGATCAGGAGTTTCCTGGTTACGCATTTGCCAAAAATGCAGGCTATGGTACTAAGGATCATTTGACTGGCATAGATAACTTTGGTGTTACTCCAATTCATAGAAGAAGCTTTGAACCCATAAAGTCAATAATAAAAAGTAGGTGAAGTGGCGTGATTTTAGCTATCGATATTGGAGGAACCTTTATCAAGTTTGGGTTAGTTGATGATGATTTTAAGATTAGCAATCAATCTAAAGTGTCAACGCCAACAACGTTAGACGGCTTTTGGTTGACTTTAGAGCATATTGTCTCGTCTCACAAGGATATCATTTCTGGGATTGCCATTGCGTGCCCTGGCGAAATCAATAGTAAACGTGGCTTCATTTTCAAGGGCGGTCTTATCCCTTATTTAACGGCTATTCCTCTTGGGTCACGATTGACTAAAACATTTCAACTACCTGTAAAGGTTATCAATGATGCAGACGCAGCAGCCTTGGCTGAAGCCAGATATGGAAGTCTACAAGACTTAGATTGTGGGGCAGCCTTGGTTTTAGGTACTGGTGTTGGTTTAGGACTTGTCTCACAGGAGGACTTGTTATCATCTCTGTCAGTCACCCAATATCTGAGAGTTCCAAGTCCCCAAAGTATGAGTCAAACCTCTCTACCTTTCCAGTGGGAATTGTTTATGCATGGCTTAGTAAGTCTTGTCGATAATAAGGGGTCTGCAGTAGGCTTTGTTCATGAAGCCAGTCAATTACTTGGGTTAAATCAAGACGATGGTCCAGCCGTATTCTCAGCTATAGAGGGAAATCAGTCGGAAGATCTAAATCTTTTATTTAAAGACTATTGTCATGAAATTGCTGTTCTTGTGCTAAATTTGCAGAGCTTCTTTAGGTTGGAGAAAGTTGTTATCGGTGGTGGTATCAGTAGGCAAGGTACTTTAATAGAAGGAATAAGTGATGCCTATGAGGAGTTATTTAAGGATAAGACTGAATTAGGTTTTGAGCCCATAACTATTCGAGCCTGTCATTTCCATAACGATAGTAACCTACTAGGAGCCACGTCTTATTTTGCTTCTGAAAATGATTTGTAATCACGGAAAGTTCCATAATGGAGCTTTTTTCTTTTCTGTTACGAATAATGAAAAGGAGGTATCTATATGAATAATTTTGAACTTTTTAAACTTAAAGCCGCTGGGTTGACGAATTTAAATATCTTAAATATTTTGGACTATCAAAAGACTCAAGATAGAAAATTGAGTTTACGTGATATGGCAGTGGTATCCAAGTCTAAAAATGCCGTTCTTTTTATGGAAAAGTATAAGAGTTTAGATATTAAGCAACTCAAAGAACAATTCGACCATTTTCCTACGTTATCGATTTTTGATAAAGAATATCCCATTGAGCTGAAGTATACCTATAATCCTCCTGTCCTCCTTTATTATCAGGGGAATCTTGATTTACTGAGTAAACCAAAGCTAGCTGTTGTTGGGGCAAGAAAGTGTTCTGAAACAGGCAAACAGTCTGTCCGTAAAATTGTTAGTGAACTTGGGAATCACTTTACTATTGTGAGTGGATTGGCGTGTGGGATTGATACTTGTGCGCATATGGAGGCCTTGAAAAATAAGGGGAACACGATTGCAGTTATCGGGACAGGACTTGATGTTTATTATCCTAAAGAAAATAAAGCTTTGCAGGACTATATGACCAAAAATCATTTAGTTCTTACTGAATATGGACCGGGTGAGCAGCCTCTCAAGTACCACTTTCCTGAACGCAACCGGATTATTTCTGGATTGTGTCAAGGAGTTATGGTCGTAGAAGCAAAACTTCGCTCGGGGAGTCTGATTACTTGTGAGCGTGCCATGGAAGAAGGTAGAGATGTTTTTGCCATTCCAGGAAATATTTTAGATGGAAAGTCAGACGGATGCCATCACCTAATTCAAGAGGGCGCAAAGTGCATTACAACGGGGTTTGACATTCTTTCAGAGTTTCCTTGAAAATTAAACTTCTCCTATAGAGAAAAAGTTTTTAATTGACAGTTAAAGAAAAGGAAGGTATCATGTTAGTTGCTCGGTCCAAGATGTTTCATTTTTTAATGTCTTGTGACTAGATTTTAGACAGATGAGTGGCGCAGCCAGTTTATAACATTATAAGGAAATAGTCTATGGCGACAGCAACGACAACAAAAACGAAAACTAAAACAACAAAGAAAACGACAGCCAAAAAGGACGACTAAAAAGAGAGCGACACCAAGAAAAATTTGGTCATCGTGGAGTCTCCTGCTAAAGCGAAAACGATTGAGAAGTATCTTGGCCGCAACTATAAAGTTGTAGCCTCTGTTGGGCATATTCGTGATTTGAAAAAATCAAGTATGTCTATTGATTTTGAAAACAACTACGAACCTCAGTACATTAATATTCGTGGTAAGGGACCTCTTATCAATGAATTGAAGAAAGAAGCTAAAAAAGCCAAGCAAGTCTTTCTCGCAAGTGACCCGGACCGTGAAGGGGAAGCCATTTCATGGCATTTGTCACATATTCTTGGATTAGAGCCAGATGATAAGAATCGTGTCGTTTTTAACGAAATCACTAAAGATGCAGTAAAAAATGCCTTTGTAGAGCCACGCGCCATTGACATGGACTTGGTAGATGCTCAGCAAGCTCGTCGTGTCTTGGACCGTATTGTGGGTTACTCTATTTCACCGCTTCTATGGAAGAAGGTTAAGAAAGGTCTTTCTGCAGGTCGTGTACAATCAGTAGCGCTTAAGCTTATTATTGACCGTGAAAATGAAATTAAGGCCTTTAAACCAGAAGAATACTGGACTATTGATGGTGCCTTTAAGAAGGGTGCTAAGAAGTTTCAGGCTAGCTTCTATGGCTTAGATGGTAAAAAGCTTAAGCTCAACAATAATGAGGATGTTCAAGCCGTTCTCTCTCGTATCACAAGTGATGACTTTAACGTAGATAAAGTAGAGAAAAAAGAACGCCGTCGTAATGCGCCATTGCCATATACAACTTCATCTCTCCAACAGGATGCTGCTAATAAGATTAACTTCCGAACACGTAAGACCATGATGGTTGCTCAACAGTTGTATGAAGGAATTAATTTGGGTTCAGGAGCTCAAGGTTTGATTACCTATATGCGTACGGACTCTACACGTATCAGTCCAGTGGCACAAAACCAGGCTGCTGAATTTATTACAGAACGCTTTGGTTCTAAGTATTCAAAACATGGCAGCAAGGTGAAAAATAGTTCGGGAGCACAAGACGCCCATGAGGCTATTCGTCCGTCAAATGTTTTCCAAACACCAGAAAGCATCGCTAAGTATTTGGATAAGGATCAGCTTAAGCTCTATACTCTTATCTGGAATCGTTTTGTAGCGAGTCAAATGACAGCTGCAGTATTTGATACGATGAAGGTGACCTTGTCTCAAAACGGAGTCATTTTCACTGCAAATGGTAGCCAAATCAAGTTCGATGGTTATATGGCCGTTTACAACGATTCTGATAAGAACAAAATGCTTCCTGATATGGCAGAAGGTGATACGGTTAAGAAGGTTGTGACAACGCCTGAACAACACTTCACGCAACCACCTGCCCGCTATTCTGAAGCGACTCTGATTAAGACGCTGGAAGAAAATGGTGTTGGTCGTCCGTCAACTTATGCACCGACACTTGATGTTATTCAACGTCGTTACTATGTTAAATTAGTAGCTAAACGTTTTGAACCAACAGAACTTGGTGAAATCGTTAATAGCTTAATCGTCGAATTCTTCCCAGACATCGTGGATGTTAAATTCACTGCCGAGATGGAAGGAAAACTCGATAAAGTTGAAATCGGTAAAGAGCAGTGGCAAAAGGTTATTGATGAGTTCTTCAAACCTTTCCAAAAAGAATTGGAAAAAGCTGAAGAAGGTATTGAAAAAATCCAAATCAAGGATGAGCCAGCTGGTTTTGATTGTGACCTCTGTGGTCACCCAATGGTAATCAAACTTGGTCGATATGGTAAGTTTTATGCATGTAGTAACTTCCCAGATTGTCACAATACTAAAGCCATAACCAAAGAAATTGGCGTTACTTGTCCAACCTGTGGTAAAGGTCAGGTCATCGAACGTAAGACAAAACGAAATCGTGTCTTCTATGGTTGTGATCGCTATCCTGACTGTGAATTTACATCGTGGGATATCCCTGTTGGACGTAACTGTCCTAAATCAGGCGATTATCTTGTCGAGAAGAAAGTCCGTGGTGGCGGCAAGCAAGTTATCTGTAGTAACGAAGAGTGTGACTACAAAGAATCTAATTGTTAAATAAAAAGAAAACTATCTCAAGTTAAGTCTTGAGATAGTTTTTTGCATTTTATCAAAAAAACTGATACTTTCCTTAAATTGTTTTTTATACTAAGGATGAAAAGAAAGGAGAGTAAGTGGTTTTCTGATATTAGGTAAATATAAGCTTATATTGAAAACAGAACTATTCTAAAAGAGGTGTACAAATGCAAATAACTGTTAAACAACTTTCAAAATCCTACAAAGATAAGACTATTTTAGACAACATCACATTTACAATTGAATCTGGAACAGTTTCTGGTCTATTAGGAGTAAATGGTGCTGGTAAGTCAACTCTGATGAAAATTCTTTTTGGTTTAGTCCAAAAAAGTAGTGGAGAAATTCGATTTGATGGATCATCCAAAAACAAACATTTATTAGGTGCATTAATCGAAGCACCTGCAATTTATCACAATCTTTCAGCTTTTGATAATCTAAAAACAAAAGCGTTGTTATATGATATTCCTGATTCCAAAATTTTTGAAACCTTAGAAATAATTGGACTTTCAAATACTGGAAAGAAAAAAGCCGGTAAATTTTCATTAGGTATGAAGCAGCGACTTGGGATTGGTATGGCTATTTTAACTGATCCCCAATTTTTAATTCTAGATGAGCCTACTAATGGACTTGATCCTGATGGAATTAATGAACTGCTAGACCTTATTCGTTCCTTAAAAGCAGAAGGAATGACAATTCTAGTTTCCAGTCATCAACTTCTAGAAATTAGTAAGGTTGCTGATCATATTCTTATTCTCGATAAAGGTAAAATTCAATATGATGGTGAAAAACAAAAATGTAGATAGTCTTGAGAGACTCTTCTTTAAAATTGTTCATGGGGGTTATGATATGCAAAAGATATTCTATTCGGAATTGCTCAAATTACGACATTTAGGAACGACTAAATTCTTAATCATCATACCATTTTTAACCGTTCTTATAGCCTTTTTAATGGGAGGGTTACAGTATTTTTTGTTCCTTTCTCGGTTTATTGGTGGGAAGCTATCTTTTTATATCTTGTAAATGGTCTTTTGTTTATAGTTGATAGACGTTTAGAAGACCAGGCTGGGCATTTTCAAAATGTTACAAATGGATATTTCACTTGGAAAATTATCTTGATGAAAATGGTGCTTATAGGAATGAGGACATTGATTTCTAGTTTATTCTTACTTGCTTTCCTCAGTCTCGTTGCATTTATTTACACAGGTTTTATTCCAATAAATATTCCTAAAACAGCTATTTCCTTAATCTTAATTTGGATGACAACTTTATGGAACATTCCTTTACTTTACCTAATGTCTAAATACATGAGTCAATTCATCCTATTAGCTCTTAATACATTGGTTTGTCTTTTAATAGCACCCTTTATTGCTCAGAGTCCACTTTGGTTCGTTTTCCCCTATACTTATCACTATAAAATAGCTCAATTTTTATTAAATCTTAAACCATCGGGGGATATTATTGTAAATACGAATCATACTAGCATTCTTCAAGTGTTACTTACGATGATACTATCAATAGTAGTGACATTGTTTTTATCTTTTTCACTTCAAAGGAGGCAATTAAATGCTAAGGAGTGAGTTACTAAAATTTAAGAATACTTTCGGTCTTTATCTTATTCTCAGTTTTTGCTGTCTTAGAGATCATTACAATTCCAATGTATGTGAGCTTCGTTCCTAATGGTTTTTCTCTAACTAATTTAGCCATATTATCTTTTTTATGCTATCCGCTATTGACATCATTTTTGTCAATTTTAGGGATTGAACAAGAAAAACACGCTAATCATTATCAAGAAATATCGAGTTATCCTAAGCAAAGACGTTTATGGTTGGCTAAACTTTTAATATCAGACATAGTCCTTAGCCTACCTTCTTTATTCAGTTGGCTTATCATAAACCTCCTTCTTATGAATAGTGTTA
>ENA-OQJV01000136-OQJV01000136.1-human-gut-metagenome-genome-assembly--contig:-NODE-136-length-11173-cov-2.616151_pt1 | contig 11173 bp, 16 predicted proteins | sample MGYA00242616_ERZ504783 | MGnify/ENA primary metagenome ERZ504783 (study PRJEB26092, sample SAMD00036360) | human gut metagenome | host: Homo sapiens | study: EMG produced TPA metagenomics assembly of...
AATTAGTCAGTATGAAGGTCTACCGTTTGAAAGCCTGTTGTTGGACAATATTATTACCCAAGAAGAATATGATAACTTAAAACATTTTACACTGATAAATGAATGTAAGAAATGTATCCATATGTTGAGTGATAATAATATGTTGGATAAAGACAAGTATTATACTAGCGTCCATTTAAATCATTGTATGTTGTTGTTTATGAATAGATTAGCAAGAATGTTTAAGTTTATTGAAGTACAAATAGAAGCAGAAAACAAGTGGATCAAGACTCATTTAGACGATATATATTATAATGAAGTATATCTTTTTTTCTAGACGAATATGTAGAACAATGGGCTGAGAGGGCAGAAGCAGAAGCTGAGTATTATGCAGAACATCCAGAAGCATTTGAAGATATGGAAGAAAGCGAAGAAGATAGATTATTTGAAAAAATAAACGAAGCTATATGGGCTGGAGATGTGGAAACTATAAAAAAATGTTTTCCTCAAATTGATAAAAATGATAAACAAATACAAGCAGAATTGACATGGATTGTAGCTAAAGATGTTATGAAAAATAGAGAATTGCGTGAACTATATTTTCAGAAATATGGAGTAAAATATAAAGTACGAAAAGAAAAAAGGAGAAATTCATAACGCAAAAACAGATAAAAAGTATTTGTTCAATAAATAAAGGGAACACATAAGAAGAATAATTTGTGTTCCCTCTATTTATTGAACTGCTAATTTTACATGTTTGGTTTGGATAGGTAATCATAATCTTTTGGAAAAGTGATATTGTCCCAGTCTATTTTTTTCGCTTTGTAAACTAATTCGTTATATACGGAGTCAGATCTTTTCCGGCGATATGTAGCAATGACCTGTAATGGAAGTCTGGTAGCAGTCCGAATATCTATATTTAACACCGTATTTGGTACATATTCAGAATAAGGAGTTTTTACAAAGCCAAGACAGGCTTTTACGCCACCAGCTAGTTTTTCAGTGTATAATTTCGGGTTGCAGCCATTGAAATCTCCAACCATTTTTGCAGAAATATTTTTGACCATAAGTTGTGGCAGAATTTCTAGTTTTAATTGTGTAGTTCCATCAGGGGCAAATGAAAAATCATCGGGACTTAACTTATGATTCAAACAACGCTCATAAAAATCAGTAGCAGTAGTTTTATCTGCTAATTTTATGCCTGTCAGGTGAAGAAAATTATACGGATTAAAACTTACTTCCAAAGAAGAAATATGTTTATGTTTATCTTTTAAAATGAATAAAAGCTGATATCCGTCAAGATTCTCTTTATATTTAACGGCACAATCTGTGATGATGGAAATAGCTTGTTGTTTGGTATATTTTGCCATGTTATGACCTCTGAAATCTGTAAAAATATTTAAAGGGAGATTACAATGCCGTAGCATTGTGCATCTCCCTTATAGACTGATTTTTCTGTTGTCCGCCAACACTCCAGCTCATATGTCTGGCTTTGCTTTCAGGTTTTTCTGTTGCCTGCCAACTCTCCGATCCACGTTCGGCTTTCGTTTCGGATTTTAGGTGTCAGCCACACCAACAGGATGTCGCCTGTTTTCCTATTTATAGTATATGCGATAAAATGAATTTAGTCAACGGAGAAAATGAAAAATAATTTGGAAATTTTCTCATTGAGATTTTTAGCGGAAGTAGGAATGTCCTTGTGAGGTTTCGTGCAGAGTTTCTTGGATATGCGGGTGCCTAAGAATAATATTTACATTAGAGCATACTGTACGAAGTTCCCGTTCATATTCACGCCGGGTGTTAAATTCATCCCGCTGTACGGTCTGCAATTTTGTTAAACGATTTTTTTCTTCACGCAACATTTTCAGGGTAGGAAGTTTTTGACCCTGTGATTTTTCTCTGAGTATTCGGAGAGCAGACTCATAAAGAGTGAGTTCTGCCCGGTGATCGTCATAAAATTTTTCTTTATTTCGACTTTTTCGGTAATCGGAATAGATGGATTTGTTGGCAAGGTACTGTCCGGTGTAATGAATCTGTTCATTTATATTTTTTAAAGCGTCTTCTGTGGATTTCAGAGTATTTCTGGCATCAGTGCTTTGGGCAGAGGCATTGGAAAGGGCAGTATCTAAATCTTCCTTGCTCTGGAAACCATGTTCCTGTACATAGGCAACAGTCTGAGCCATCATCTTAAGATTAGACAGCTTTACCTTTTGTGCGTATGCCTGACTTTGCTGTGTCTTGATACAGTGCTGCAAATCTGTTACAAGTCGTAAATCAGATTTTATAAAAAGGAAAGAGTGTGTAGTTTCGTCAGTTTGGACAGAAGCTGACGATTTTGACTGTTCTGAAAAATCTGTAACTGGTCTGTCAGTAGAATGTGACTTTTCAGCGTGTTGCCTGTTGGAGTTCTCCTGGAATACCTGCATAAGATGATTTTCTTCATAAAGCGTTCCGAGATTTCTTCCAGTGATGATTTTTGACGATTAGGATGCAGGTAGCTGTATCTGCCACGACTGACTTTAAATGTGATATTATATCTATCAGACAGCAATCTGGAAAATTCTTCTTGTGATGTTGCCTGTGAAGCAACTGCATCAATCGCATCACGAAGGTATTGCTTCTCCGTTTGAAATGTTGTCTGTCTTGGAGTAAGTCCTTTCTTTTTCAGTTCTGCATTGTGTTCATCGAGATTTTTTTGACTTCTGCGTTTTGCCCAGTATTCTTTTTCAGATATTTTCTTTTCTGCGGGGTTCAGAAGATCTACCTGGTTTAGTCCATTGGAACGGCACATATCCATAACTTTTTGCTTTAAGTAGATTCTGTATCTGTCAGAAAGATGATGTTTATATCCGGCTTTTGAATCCCGGTCAAATTCCATATAGGGCTGTGGTTCTGTATTATATTTTCGCACACTGTTGATTACAATATGCACATGAATATTTCCACTGCCATTATGACCATCAGTGTGGGTGCAGACAAGAGCCTGGTGTCCGGGAAAATTCTCTCTGGCATATTCTACGCCAAGTTTCTGTGCCTGTTCTCCGGTCAGACCATGTTCTTCCTGATCTTTAGGATCAAAGCTGATGATGTAGTGATGCGACTTAATCTCATTAAAAGATTGATTTTTATGAAAGAAAGCGTTAGTTTCCCGACATTCTGCATCAAATGTAAACGGATCACAATTTATACCATCCAGATAATATTCTTCACGAAGAAGCATATTCCCATTTTCATCAAGAATTGGTTTTTGTGTATATTCATCATGTTGGAAAATCAGATAGCGTTCAGTTTCTCCATAATCGGCATTTTTGCTTGCAATATGCTTCAGGATTGCCATATTAGTTTTCTCCTGCGCTATTTCTATTATTTGCATTGACAGTGATAAAATCTCCAGCCAGTTTTATTACTTCGTATTTTAATTTATAAATTTCAGTAATGCTCTTTTTGATTTCGTTGCGCATTTCCTGGGAATGAAGTCCACCAGTATTAAAGTAACGAGCTATCTGGTTCAGATTGCTACCAATCTTTCCAAATTCAGCAATTAATTTTTTTAACTCCGGTAAATCTGCCACAATTTCATATTTCACAATTACTTTTTTATTTGTTATTTGTTTACGGACATACTCTGCTAACGGGAGGCTTGCAACTTTTGCGTTTTCTGCAATTATTTCATATTCAGTATTGGTGAGACGGAGCATGATATGACGAGTATGCCGTAAGTTTTTTATCTTTTTTTGGTCGTGCCATTTTATAGTTCCTTTCAAAATAAAGATATTTCTATATATAAAGCCGATTTGAAAATATCAGGCGGTAACACAATAAAAAAATTTATGGATTTTTCGTGATAGATATGATTACGATGCGACTGTTTTTTACAGGAGCCAAGTATGCATATTAGTGAAAACTGTATTATCTGAGGGTATGGGGAGCAGAATCCCCATCAAGATTGCCGGAAAGTCGAAAGCCACGAAGTGAGTTTTGAGTTACTCAGGCGAAACTTGCTCTATAGTGTTAGAAAAATTGCTGCTTATAAATAATATATAAACCAGAAAAAATAAGGTGAGCAAGATTAAAATAAATAATTCTTGTTCACCTATTGGATAATAGAATTTAATTCCTTGTTATTCGCTTTAAAACGGATGAAAGTAATAATAAATCTTCTTCAGAAAATTTACTAATATCTGAAATAATAGAATGTAACAAAGTAGGGTTCTGAAAAGATGGAATCAAAAAATTCAGTAGGAGTAATATCGAAGTACTTACAAATATCTAAAAAAGTATTCATAGAGGGTAATATTCTGCCGGAACTAATTGATTGTATATATCCTTGCGAACGACCGATTGCTAAGCTCAAAGTGTATTCGGAGATTCCTTTTTGACAACGTAATTCAGTAATTCTATTTTTGATAAATGTTGAAAAATCAGTTTCCTCATTCATTCATGACACCTCCTATACATATTGTAAGTGTTTTAAAATAATTTTATTCGATTTTAAATATCTATTTGACAATTATTTTGATGAAAAATATACTATAAATACCTAAAAACGGTTTTGAGTGAAGATTTAAAAGGAGATGACTTGCATGAGTAATACCGAGAGAGTATTATACTTCCCGGAGGGAAAAATCATGAAGACTATAATTTGCGATGATGAAAAAAGCACATGTTCCGAGCTAGAAGAGATTATACTGAAATATGCGAAAGAGAAGAGCGTTTCACTTGTGACAGAAGTTTTTTATTCTGGAGATACTTTGTTGGATTATTTGAAAAGAGAGAAAATAAACATTCTTTTTCTGGATATAGAATTGCCAGGGAAAGATGGAGTTATGGTAGGCAAATATATAAGAGAGGTTCTTGAAGAAGAGAATATATTTTTGATATATATATCTTCAAAGGAAAATTATGCATTACAGCTTTTTCAAAATCGTCCGTTTGATTTTTTGGTAAAGCCCATAGAAGCGGCGAAGATATATCATGTTTTGGATAATATTTATCGTATATCGGGAAAAAATAGTGTGGGATTTGAGTTCCAAACTCAAAATAGTACATATCGCATTTTGTATAAAGATATTTTGTATTTTCAAAGTACTGGAAGAAAAATTAATATTGTAATGAAAAAAGAGATCAGAACATTTTATGGAAAATTGAATGAGATTGAAAAACGAATTCCAGAAAATGGTTTTTTTAAGAATACATAAATCGTATTTAGTAAATAAAAATTATGTAAAGGAATTTACATACGAGTGGGTAAAAATGCTGAATGGAGATGTACTAAATATAAGTAAAATTAATCGTGCAGATGTACGAAGAAAGATTTTGGAGAGTGCTGCAGATGAGTTTAAAAATATTTAATGATATTATAGCGTTACTGGCAAATGCATTACGTTTTTACGCATTGAAGTATTTTGTTGGTATTTTTGTGCAAAAAGAAGAGAGTAGATGGAAGCATGTCTCTATTTTATATATTATAGGCTGGGCATGGACAAGTGCGATAAGCTTGCTATTTTCCTCTCCGGCTATGAATATTTTGTCAAACATTACAAGTCTTTTTTTGATTTTTTTTCCATACCGCATAAAGAAAACAAAGAAATGTTTGGCTGTATTTATTATATATGTGATTAATGCTTTGGTTGACAGCATTGTCATTTTATCTTTAACAAAATATACGATGGGACAGCCGGTGAATCAGGTATATGAATGTATCACCAGCTTTGCTTTATTATTTATTGCAATTATTATCCAGAGGACAACAGAACCCGAAAAAGAAATTACATTACCGGCATTAAATATGGCTGCACTTTTAATGGTTCCTGTTGTCAGTATTGTATATATATATTATCTGATTATTGTTGCGCATGAAATAAAAGAAATTGTTATTTTTGCAGCACTGGCACTTCTTTTTATTAATATTCTCATCTTTTATCTGTATCATTCACTCCTTAAATTTTATTCTGCCCGTATGAATGAGCAGGTGTTTAAACAGATGTTAGAAGTTTATTCTTATCAATTAGATATAGCCAGAGAATCGGAAGAACGGGTGAAAGCATTGAGGCATGATATAAAACATCATATCATTGAGTTGTCTGCAATGGCTAAAAAAAATAATAATGACGACATGATAAAATATTTAAGCGGCATGAAGGATTTTATGCTAAATCCAAAAGAATATTCAACTACAGGTAACCAGGAAATAGACGGAGTATTAAATTATATGTTGCAGAAAGCAAACGAGACGCTGAATCAAGTAGATGTTCAAATAAATATTCCGGAAGATCTATATTTTAATAATTTTAATATTTGCGTGATTTTGGGGAATCTGGTAGATAATGCAGTAAGAGAGGCCAGTAAATCGAAGGAAAAGTTACTAACTATAAAAATGCAAATAAAACAAGAGGTGTTATTAATCTTTATAGAAAACAGCTATTCAGGAAAAATCCTTGAAAAGAGAAATGGACTGCAGACAACTCAGCCAGAACTTGCAATACATGGCATTGGATTAGAAAATGTAAAAAAAGGTGGTCATTGCCAATGGAGGAGAAATAAAAATAGATTATACATCTAATAGATTCTGTGTTCAGGTCCTTTTATATATGTCGCGGATTAAAAACTAAGAGACTCGTTAGGGGTCTCTTTTTTACTTGAAAGGAAAGTCTAATTTTGACAAAATCGTGGGCGAATTTTGACAATCGAATAAATAATCAATAATTATATGCTACAATTCAATCACTTCAAAGGGAGGTGCAAGCCAATGGATAAGAGAACTTCTACAAATGGGAACAAGGTATTGGGGTACATAGCAAAGAGGATAGCTGTAAGAGATGCCAATACAACCTGTCCTTTCTTAGGATACCAGCCTAAACTCCCAACAGCTGTAAAAGAATTAAAGAATTTAAAATGAAAGGAGCTTCAAATTATGATGAACAAAAAGATTAAAAGAGCAATGTGTGGATTAGCTGCCTCTTTATGTCTGGTAGGCAGTACAGTTCCGGTATTTGCTGAAACAGTTGATTTTAATGTAACTGTACCAGGAGATATTCTTTCTAAGAGAGCTGAAAAAGCTGATTCTGAGCAGCGGTTTTATGTAACAGGAACTTCGTTTAATAAGACGGGAACATTGAACTGCAGGTCTATTAATCGAAACAATAGTGCAATCCAGTCAAACACAGCATCAATTTCCCCGAGTAAATTGTCGGGCAGTGCATCATATCGTAGCTATGCACCATCAGGGCAGTATTATTATATGACAACATCCGCCAGTGTATCAAATCTTCATGTGACTGGACGGTATACACCGTAATACTTTGTGAATAAAATTTGAAATAAGAAATTCAGCTAGGGGGATACACATACTGTATCCCTTAGCTGAGTTTTAGGAGAAAAGATATGATGAAAAAAATAAGAGGGTTTGGCCTGATATTATGTGCATGTTCGGTTTTGGCTGGATGTAACAAGAGTGCTGTAGATGTCAAAGAAAAAGCAGGGGAAGAAATAGTTTCAATGGAAGAAGCAGAATATAGTTTCCCGGAGAAGTATGAAAAAACCTCTGATTCAGGGAAGGTAAAATTTAATTGTGAGTTGGAAGTGCCGGAAAATATAAAAGGACAAGCCATAAGCACAGTTGATGTAAAGGGACTGTATAGATGTGACAGAGAAAAAGCATGGACTATATTCGGTGAAGGAAAAGAAATAATTGAAAAACCAGAAACTCCGGTAGATGAAGGGAGGGCACCAGAAGACTATTATCTATTTGCAAATGATGAAAGTCTTGATATAAATGAAGGAATTACTTACGGAAGCAGTAATTCCAAATATTATTCATATATCGGTGTAACTAATCCAGACAATCGAGCTGTATTTGAAGAAACGGAAGTTTCTTTTAAAAGCGGCGAAGAATGTATTACAGAATTAAAAAAAATAATAGATGAATTGGGATACCATTCAGAAGACCTTATATTTGCCTGTTACCCCTTGAATTTTCAGACAATGAAAAAACTGGAAGAACAATATTTACAGGAAGGTTATTTGGCAGAAGAAAAAAGAAAGGAAAGTTGGAGTCAGGAAGATGACGCATATTTTATTTACGGGTATCAAAAATATGAAGATATTCCCATTTTTCATGAAATGATGAGTATTGCCAGAGTTATGGCATATGATACTCCGGATAATGCCCCGATTCAGGCAATATATTCTACCCGGGGAATAGAAAAGCTGGACATCAGCGGCGTTTATGAATTTGAAAAGGGAAAACAACAAGTTACGCTGAAGCCTTTCGAGGATATTGCTGCTGTGGTTGAGGAAAAATTTGAGAACATTTTGAATGATGCTGATTATGAAGTAACAAGAGCAAAATTCTATGAGAGGGTATATCTGGATGAGAAACAAAAATATAAGGCAGATCCTATCTGGTATTTTGAAGTAGTCGAAAATAATATAAGTAAATCTGTAACCTTAATTAATGCGGAAACAGGAAAGGAAATATTCTTGCAATAAAAGATTAGCGAAAGGGATGTTTTATGAATAAATCCACAATTCCTTATTCGATTGTAGAAGAACGAAGAAGGCTTAATAAATGTATAGAAAATGCTCCGAATGAATGTGAGAGAGAAATATATAGAAAAATCAGAGATATGAAGATACCTTATGACAAATTGGATACAATTCTAGAAACAAGCAAAGAGCTGATTAAAGAAAAGGAGAAACAAAGAAAAATAAAAAAAAGGATGTTATTCCTGATAGATGTAAGTGGTTTTGCTGCAGGTATTTGTATATTTATTTTTTCTTGTAGCAAAAGAGCCGTTTACAAAAGGAGAGAAGCGGATGAATAGAGCACATTATTTAAAAACGGATATCCGTCGTCTGATAAAAAATTATCCAATATATTTAGGCATTGTGGGTGTTGCAATATCCATGTGGTTTTCACTTGAAGATTCTGCATTTACTGAGGGAATGGTAAATGGAAATGCGTTGGATACATACGATTTGGCTGTTGGTATGTCCGGAATCATGATTGCCTATGTTTTTTGTGCATTTTCTTATGCAACTGTGTTTTGTGAGGATTTGGAGTATAAATATGCCAGATATAGCATCAACAGAGGAAATACATGGAAATATGTGGTATCCAAGGCAGTGGTTGTTTATGGATCGTCTGTGATCACTATGGTTTTGGGAAGCCTTCTGTTTGTTGCGTCTATAAGGTTAAAGATACCTTGGACTTCAGAGGGATTACAGGATATTTTTATGGAAGGAATGTACGGTTCACTGATTGCCGGAGAACACTACTGGTCTTATGTTTTTTATGTGCATTGCAAATGGGAATGCTGGCAGGGACCTTGTCATTGGCGGCTTCATTTCTGTCTATGTTTGTTTCTAATAAAATGCTGATATTGATCACACCTATTTTAATACAGCAGATATTATTGGAATATCGTGGAAAGGGCTGGTTCAGTGTAATGCTGATATATCCGACCTTGAATCGGTTTTCGACGGATATACAGTACTTTCTTACTAGTCTTTGGCTGTTAGCTTGTGTTTTTCGGTCACTGCTTACCTGGGGAATACTACAAAAAAATAAAAAAGACAGATTATAGAGGTGGGAGTATGAAGTTATTACAGTATACCTGGAAAAATTCCATGATGAAAATCGCCAATAGCAAAATGGCAGTTTTTGTAATATTGATGATTGTAGTCAGCCGGTCATATGTAGGGGCTATCCGACAGTTTTAAGTTGCAGTGGACTACCCGTCCTCTTGGTGCGTATTTCCATTTGCGATGTGTAGTTTTTCTTATCTGATTATGTTTTGGTTTGGAGTAATTTATGCGAACTCGGATGTGCCTTTTATGCAGCATGTGAATATGTATCATGCAATCCGTGTAGGAAGAAAGTGTTGGGCATTAGGGCAAATAGGAGGGATTTTTATCCGTTCCATTGTTCTTACTGTTGTGGCAGTCATCTGCACAATACTTCCTCTTTTACCGGACATTGAATGGAGCAATGAATGGGGAAAGCTGCTGAGAACGGCAGCAACGACAAGGGCTCTTACGCAGTTTGATAGTTCTGTGTTTATTTATTACGAGATTTTCTCTGAATTTTCGCCATTACAGCTTATAGGGCTGGAGATTCTTCTTTGTGCCTGTATCTGTACATTTATTGGGGTTCTGATGTTCCTGCTAAGTTTGTTTTTGAATAAGATTGCTGCAGTTGCAGGTGGTCTTGCCCTGGCAATCGCTCTATTTCCCGTGCTGAATATACATCCCATGATACGTCATAAACTGGCCTTTTTTATCCCGACGATATGGGCTGAACTGGCAAGGATTGCAACCCCGGATTATGGTTACTATTGGCTGCCATCTATACCTTATATGTTTGGATTTTTAATAGCAGGGATTTTGTGTATGACGGTCATTATTTTAATAAAGGTAAAAAAAATAGAATTTAACTGGGAAAATGAGGATATATAGCGAGGAGTGAAATATATGGACAGGCAGGATTACGTAATTGAAGTATCTCATGTAAGTAAAAGCTTCAAAGATAACAAAGTTTTAAAGGATGTTTCACTTTTATGTGAAAGTGGCAAAATTTATGGTCTTGTAGGGCACAACGGTTCTGGAAAGACTGTTTTGTTTAAGTCTATTTGCGGTTTTCTTTCCTGTGATGAGGGAACGATAACTGTCAATGGTAAAGTGATGGGGAAAGATAAGGATATGCTGACCGATGCGGGGATCATTATTGAGGATCCGGGTTTTTTGCGGACCTGGAGTGGCTATCATAATTTGGAATTTCTTTATACTTTGCGAAACAAAAAGAATAAAGATTATCTCTGCTCTGTTCTGAGAAAGGTTGGTTTGGATCCTGCATTGAAGCGACCGGTTGGAAAGTATTCACTGGGTATGCGTCAGAGACTTGCTCTTGCACAGGCCATCATGGAAGATCCGGGAATTTTGATTCTGGATGAACCTATGAATGGTCTGGACAAAAACGGGGTAAGAGAAATCCGGGAACTTCTGTTAAAAATGAAAGAAGAAAATAAACTGATTATTCTGGCCAGTCATAATCGGGAGGATATAGAGGTTCTTTGCGATGAGGTATATGAGATGGAGGGAGGTGTGATCAGTAAAGTAAAGATGAAACAAATTAAAAGTTAAAGATGGCAGCAAAAATGCAGAAGAAAGGAGAAGTATTATAGATAGAAGATAG
>ENA-OQJV01000137-OQJV01000137.1-human-gut-metagenome-genome-assembly--contig:-NODE-137-length-11158-cov-2.144774_pt1 | contig 11158 bp, 5 predicted proteins | sample MGYA00242616_ERZ504783 | MGnify/ENA primary metagenome ERZ504783 (study PRJEB26092, sample SAMD00036360) | human gut metagenome | host: Homo sapiens | study: EMG produced TPA metagenomics assembly of...
CCGACTGGACTTCTAAAATGCAATTTCCCATTTTCAATCCATAATTGTATTTTTCTTTTAGCGCATTCTTCAATAATACTTTTTAGTTCCATCTTTTCACCCTGCCTTAATAATTTTCAAACACAATAAATTTTATCTACCCTTCCGATTTCCAAATTATTTTGCAATTATCTTTTATAATATTCCTTCATTATAGTCCTCCGTCTTTTCTATAATTCTCTTTGCCAATTTTCTTACACTCGCATTTTCATACAAATCTTTTATCGTTATTACGATATTATATTTTTCATTTATCTTCCTTATTAGTTTCAATGCATTTAATGAATCTCCTCCAATTGAGAAAAATTCTTTATCAACACTTACGCGAATCCTCAGGATATTTTCATACTCGTCTAAAAGTCCCCTTTCCAAAGGAGTTGTTATTTCTGTTTTTTCCTTATTATTTTCTTCCTCGTATTGATACTCTTCTGCCAATTTTTTTCTATTTATCTTGCCATTATCTGTAAGTGGAAACTCATTTATATTAAAAATCCGCTTTGGTATCTCATATTTAGGAATTGTCGATTCTAATTTTTTCTTAATTATTTTTTCATCGTAATAAAGTTTTCCTTCTACTATTCCAATTATTACAATTCCATTGTTCCTTTTAATAGGAATTACCACAGACCTATTTTCTGGGAAAATATCGGATACAGCAGCTTCAATTTCGCCCAACTCTACCCTGTACCCATTGATTTTCACCTGATTATCCAGTCTTCCAAGGAATTCAATATTACCGTCATTCCAGTACCGTCCCATATCCCCCGGTACAATACAGTCGTTCTCCATTTCTATCTAAAACAACAAATTTTTCCTCTGTTTTTTCTTTATCGTTTAAATATCCCTGTGCAACACCGTCTCCGGCAATATAAAGCGTCCCTGGTACCCAGTCCGGACAATCTTCCATATTCTGATCCAGAATATAATACTTCTGGTTTGCAAGTGGTTTTCCATACGGAATACTCTTCCAATCTTCCGGCACAACCTCTGGAATCTCGAAATGATTAGACCAGATACTGCCTTCTGTTGCTCCTCCAAGAGCAACAATCTCAACATTCTGGAACAGATTACGAATTCTCCCCGGAAGTGAAACAGGAACCCAGTCGCCACTCATCATTATCAACCGCAGCGATTGTGAAGTTACCTGCCTTTGATATTCCTCATATTCTGCCAGCATTTCTACAAAAGCTGGCACGCTGTTCCATACGGTAATATTCTCATGATTCAACCAGTGAATCCAATGCGCTGGATCTTTTCCATATTCCGGATCCGGAAGAACCAATTTCCCACCTGCGCCTAAAATGCCAAAAACATCATAAACAGACAGGTCAAAATGAAGATTGGAGATTCCAAACGCCGTATCCTGTTCTGTAATCTGATAGCGTGCATTGATATCCAGTATCGTATTCACTGCATTATGGTGAGTAATCATTACTCCTTTCGGCATCCCGGTTGTTCCCGACGTATAGATTACATACGCAAGGTCTCCCGCCTTATTCTCCTGTGCTTTGTATTCAGAATCGGTTTTTAATTCAGACACAGAAATACAATCCCACTCGTGCAGCCATTCGGTATCCTGATCATACGCCTGATTCTGCACAAGAATGATTCTTGTTCCACTATCACGGAGAATCTTTTCAACTCGTTCTCTCGGATTATGGATATCTATCGGAAGATATGCGGCTCCGGCAAACATGATTCCATAAACAGCAACTACCTGCTCCCACCCTTTTTCCATAAATACAGCTACCGTCTCTTCTTTTTTTATTCCCATGCTCTGCAACTGCCCGGAAATGTAAAACGCTTCTTCTTTTATCTCCCGATATGTCATCCGCCTGCTGCACGTTACCAGCGCCTCCTTATCCGGAAATTTGTCTGCCGACTCCAAGAATAATCCATCCAACGTTTTCTCTTCAAATTCAGCCGCCGTTTCATTCGCCTGACGCCGTTTTTCTGAAATTTCCGCTGTTACCAGACTTGCCGTTTTTTCCTGCATGATCTCCGGATGAACTGCTAGCGTATGAAGCAGGCCGGTATATGCCCGGAACATCTCATCCAGCATTCCTGGATAAAATAATTCGTCCACGGAATCCCAAAACAGGCATAAACAGCCATCCATTTCAACCACCTGATGATCCAGCCACACCTGCGGCGTCTGTGAAATGTTATAGTTCAGTTTTCCAAGCCACTTTCCTTCATTCCACTGCTCCACGCCAAGACCACTGGTAAACACTACCGGCATAATAGCGCCCCGCATATTTCCAGTCTTTTTCTTTAATTCGCGCTCCAGTTCAACCGCGCTATAAGCTGTATGCTCCAGATCTTCTGTAAGCTGCTTCTGAATTGCCTTTGTCCTTTCCGCAAAATTATTCCCTGCATTCTTTATCTCCAGCAATGTCAGTGTTGTAAAATCTCCAATCAGATTGTTCACTTCCGGATGCAATTGTTTCCGGTCAAACTGCGTCAGATTAAGTGTAAAATCCTTATTACTGCTCCACAAGCGGAGAGTCTCCGCATAAGCACTCATCAAAAGAACAGAAGGCGTTACCTCCAGTCTTCCCGCCGCGTCTTTTACAGACTGCCATTCTTTCTGTGACAGTTTTGCGCTCCGGCGACAGAAACGCTGCTCTGTAATCTGGCTTTCGTTCTTTGCAAGCGGCAGATCCGGTGCGTCCGCAAAAGTCTCCACCCGGTCTTCCCAATATTTTTTATCTTTCTCATAAGCAGAGGTAGACTTTATCTGCTCCAGTCCCAGCACGTAATCCCGGAAAGACAAAGTAATCGACATTTCCGCTTTTCCATTTCGATATACTTCTGCCCACTCATCTAAGAGATGGAACATACTCCAGCCATCAAAGATAATATTGTCAAAACTGATATGGATTCTATGCTTCTGGTCCTCTATTTTAGTGATTCGCACATCAAACAGAGGCCATTCATCTGTCTGAATTACCTGATGAGACATCTCTGCCCGTTTTTCATCCAATGCCTTTTCTTTTTCTGTCACTTCCAATTGTCGGATATCCGTCACGTCAATATGATACTGGGGAGTATTCTCCAGTATGCGCTGCATACCATCCGGCTGGATAATAACACGCATCATCCCGTGCCTCTGTATCAACAGATTCCATGCCGTCTCTGCGCACTCAGTATCAAGGCCGTCTGCATCCAGTTCAAAATAACAGTGTGTTGCAACATTTCCCAATTCATACAATCCGCTTCTGCCAAGCCAGTAAGCATACTGCACATCGGTTAATGGGAACGAATGATATGCTTCCTCCAGATTCGGTTTGATCTGCAGTGTATCTTCTTTCTGTTCGGACTGTTCAATAGCTTTTGCCAGAGATTTTACGGTCAGTATTTTACAAAAATCGTACTGATTCGTTATTTGCAGCCGAAGGTTGTCTGTACTTCCGAGATCAACCTTGTGGCAATCAGCGAGTCTCCCCCAAGGCTAAATAATTAGGTCTTCGAATTCCGATATTTTCATATCCAAATAATTGTTTCCAGATATCTAAAAGCTTTTCTTCTGTTTCTGTCGTTGCCTTTGAAAATCGGATAACCGAAGTTTCTTCTTTAAAATCTTCCCGCAATTGCTTCCTGTTAATCTTCCCATTGGACAATGTTGGGAGCTGCTCCATGAAATGATAGTTCTGTGGAACCATATACTCCGGCAGTTTTTCTGACAGGTATTCCCTTAGTGCTCCATTATGATAGGACAGGACAGACGCCTGCTGTCTGCTGCAGCATATACATCTTCCATATCTCTCTGTCACAGCACAGTCTTCGCCCAATCCTGCCTCTGATAAACATTCTCTCCACAGCAGGCAGTCCGGGGTAACCAGCCCTGCTTCTTTTCTCTTGTCCCGAATATCCGCAAAACCATTTTCCAAAAAAGCCGCTGTAAGTTCCTGAAGGTATGTCCTTACCACAAGGTCAGTCATCAGCAATATTCCGTTTGGCTTCAGTAATTCCGCTACTTTCTTTACCGCATCCGCAGCATCAATATTTCTATGTAAAGCATTTACCGATATCACAACGTCATAACTATGCAAGGACATCTGCTGCTTATCCATGCCTTCTTCCAGATTCAGCATCTCAAACTCGACTCTCTCATATCCCGCAAGTTCTTTCTCTGCTTCCTGCAGAAAATATTTTGAAGAATCCGCATATGTATAAGCCACGCTTACATCTTCCAGTGCATTCAAAAACTGTCTTGTAATTGCAGTGTCCCTTGTACCAATTTCTATAATCTGGAGTGGCTCTTTTCTGCGTTCTTCTGCCAGAAGCCTTAATCCCTGCACCAGTCTTTCCACTGTTTCCTCGCAGCCCGGAATCCTCCGAAGCAGCATATTCGGAGCCAAAGCCGGCTCTTTCTGGTAGAATACGTCCAGCGGAACTTCATTCCCAGTAACCATATGCTTCAGATACGGCTTCAGTTTCTTAAAATACGTTTCCGCATCTCCAGCTTTTTCCGGTACAGCCACTTCCTTCCCGGTACGCGATAGTCTGCCGTCCTCTTCTCTCAGGATTCCTTCCTTCTTTAAAATTTCCAACCATCTTGCCACAGTATTCTTCTGTGTTTCTGTAATGCTCCCTTTTTCAAAAATTTCCTTTTGCGAAAGAACTTCCTTCTCTGATACAAAAACGCCTAACTCTATGAGTGTCTCCAGCATAAGCTGTACACATCTCTGGTCTGCATAGGCAAGGAAATTTTTGTATGCTGTCTTCCGTTCCTGCTGCATCTGCCAATTGCTGACATCATCCTTCAGTTCTTTCCAGCCTCCGCCAAAGATATCTGTGCCGTACAAATACGTTGTAACTTTAGAATCTTCCTGTATCGGCGCTCCGATATAAGCAGCCAGCGTTTTATTGCCATGACCATCACTAACTGTATCAACAACTGCATGAGCCACACCCGGAAACTCCTGAATCGCATGTTCAATTTCTCCCAATTCAATCCTGTGTCCACGGATCTTTACCTGATGGTCTTTTCTTCCCAAAAATTCAATTATCTCATCATCCCAGATTCTTCCGAGATCACCGGTCCGATACCATCTTCCATACTGATCTGTGATAAATTTCTGCCCCGTAAGCGCAGAATCTCCCCTATATCCTTTTGCTACACCAAAACCGCCAATCCAGAGTTCGCCTTCTGCCCAGTAAGGGCAATCCCTTCCATACTCATCCACAACACGATATGCCTGATATCTGAGTGGCTTTCCATAGGGAATAGATTTCCAGTTTTTCGGCATCGGCAGGGTAACATTCTGATAATTGGACCAGATACTTGCCTCTGTAGCTCCTCCCATAGCGACAAACTGGCAATCCTCTGTCCATGCCGCAACCCTCTGCGGGAGATCCATCCCAATCCAATCTCCGGAAAGCATAACCGCCCTGATCGGCAGTTTCTGTTTCATGGATTCCGCCCGTATCAAAAGCATATCCAGAAGCACCGGCACTGAATTCCAAACGGTAATCTGATATTTCAACACTTGTTCCAGCCAGTAATCCGCATTCCTTCTCTCCTGCTCTGGAAGCAATACCAATGTTCCTCCTGCGCCTAAAATTCCAAAAACATCATATACCGACAGGTCAAAATCCATAGCTGATACAGCCAGCGCCCGATCTGCACTTGTCACATGGTACTTTTCATTAATATCCTGAACCGTATTCCATGCGCTTTCATGCGCAATCTCTACACCCTTCGGAACACCTGTAGAGCCTGACGTCATGATGATATAGGCGCTGTCCTTCGGCGACACCTCTGGCAGTCTCACATTTTCCTGTTCCTCTTCCATACCTTCCATCACAAGGATTTCCGTACCTTCCGGCCAGTCCAGTTTTTCGGATAATTCCCGATTCGTGACCACATAGCGGACTCCCGTCTTCTCATGGATTAACGCTCTCCGATCTTTAGGCTGGCTTAAGCTGACCGGAAGGTATGAATTTCCGGAAAGCAAAATTCCTAATGCCGCCTCGATCTGTTCTATCCCGCGCGGCAGGGTAAGTGCAACCGGGACGCCCTTAATATCCTTTTCTGAAATTCCTGCCGCCACTGCTGTTGCCCGTGCTTTTAATTCCCCATAGGATACCGATCTTCCGCTTCCCGCATCAATAAGCGCAATATCTTCCGGGCAAACTTCCGCATGGTTCATAACAGCCCAATGCAGGCATTCCACACGCTCCGGCACTCCTGTACGTCGCTGTTATCTTCAATTTCTCTTTTCTTTTTTCTAGGAAGCACATCAAATCTCTGATTCCAGTCCTTCTTTCCCAATTCATGCAGAAGAATCTCAAAACTACTCCAACATATCCGGGATCATATTCTCCGGGAATAACTCATCCACGCTGTCCCATGTAAGCTGTACGCCATTTTCATCTTCATAACTCTGAAAATCATTCCACACCTGCGGCGTCTGGGAAATCATATAGGAAAACTGCCCCAGTTCATTCCGGAACGTATCATTTACCAACGGCGTTCCCAGATTGCAGGCAAAAACAACCGGCGCCACTGCCGATGCGTCCCCACACATCTGCGCAATGTCTCTCTGTACTTGCACGCCGGAATATGCCGTATACTTCATATCCTCATGAAGCTGCTTCTGAATCCTGTCCAACAATTCCGCAAAAGTCGGATTTTCTTCACAGTTAATCTCCAGCAATAACAGAGTAGTAAAAATCTGCTATTACTTCCTCTAACCCCTGCTGCTCTGTTTTCCGGTTAAAAAACGGAATGTTAATAAGGAAACAATGATTCCTGCTCCATCGTTCCAGAACCACCGCATATGCAGTAAGAAGAACCATTGCCGGAGTTGTCTGGTATTTTTTTTGCCCGCATTTGCAAATGATCCCATTCTTCCTTTTCGATTCTCACAATCCTGCGGTTGAACACCGTTTTTTCCACTTCTTGCGGACGTTTTGCCAATGGAAGGTCAGGGCCTTTTGGCAAATGCTCTAAACGATTCTTCCAGTATTTTTCTGCGTTTTTCCGTTCCTCCCCTTCTTCCTGTTTCTGCCGTTCTAGATAGGAAGCAAAAATTCCACCCTTTTGATTCTTTCGGCAGGTTTTCCCCTCGGTAAGCAGATGCCAAATCCCTCAATAATATCTGCAGACTCTGTACATCAGCAACCAAAAGTGCCATGTCCACATGAAGGCGTGCCTTATTTTCAGGAAAAAGCGTAAGCTCTATTCCTGCTACTTCGCCTTCCTCAATCTTTAACTTCCGATGGGATAAACGTTCTCTGACAGATACTGCCATTGCCTCTGCTTCCTCAGATGACATCCGGGAAAAATCATGAACCTTTATTTTTTCACAATACGGCTTATCCAGGATTTTCTGTGTTCCATCATCCAAAAAGCAGGCGCGCAGCATAGGATGATGATACTGCAGTACATTCCATGCTTTTTCCAGACGCTCCGGATCTATATTTCCCCCATCAAACTCTAAATACGCATGACAGTCTATTCCTCCAAGAGCCTGTTCTTCATCCCTGCCAACCCAATATGCATACTGTACGTCTGTTAAAGGAAACGGCTGTTTCATATCCTTTTCCGGCGTTATCTTAGATTCTTGCGCCCGTTTTTCGCCCGCTTTTTTCTTCATGCTGCGCTGGATCAGCGCCCACCAGCCTTCAAGGGTAGGATTTTCCATCAATGAACCGAATGAAACCTTAACCCCCTGTTTTCTCCACTGGTTTACCAGACGCATGATTGTCAGGGATGAAAGCCCAAGCTCCAGCAGATTTTCGGAATCCCCCAAATCTCTGGCTACCGGCAGCTTTTGTTTGATCTGTTCCTTTATCTCTATATATTCCATGATTCTGTCTCCTTCTATTTTTCCTGCGCCATCCGTTCTAATGCTTTCTTATCTATTTTTCCTACGCTGGTCAGCGGCCATGTCTCTACCCGTTCTATCTGATCCGGCATTTTATACGCCGCAACGCCTATTTCCCGCAGGAACCTGTGTATTTCCTGCAAATCGATCCCGGCTTCATCATCGGTCACAAGGAATGCACATATCCGGTTTCCAAGGGTTTCATCCGTAACGCCGACAACGGCTGCCTCTTTGATTTTCGAATGCCTGCAAAGATAAGCTTCAATCTCTGAAGGCATGATCTTTTCTCCGGCGCGGTTAATCTGCTCTTTGATCCTCCCGCCCAAACGTAACCTTCCGTCTTTCGTCCACATAGCTTTATCGCCCGTCCGGTAAAATCCGTCCGACGTAAAGCTCTTTTTATTCGCTTCCTCCGCCATATAATAACCATCAATCGTATACGGGCCTCTGGATAATAATTCCCCAAAAACTCCTTCCGGTACGGCCTTATCTTCTTCATCCACAATCTTTACTTCATCCGCAGGAGACACCGGAGTTCCCTGGCATCTTGCGATCAGGGAACCTTCATCCTCCGGGCTAGTAAAGGACAGTAGCCCCTCCGCCGTACCAAATACCTGCATCAGTTTACACGGCCATTCTTCAATGATCTTATCCGCAAGGGAATCTTCCAGCATTGCGCCGCCCACCTGCAAAATCCGCAGGCTGGATATATCATAATCTTCATCCCATTCCAGCATTTCCATGCACACAGTAACCATAGCAGGAACCAATGCCGTTATCGTGACACCTTCCTCTGTAATTGCGTCAAGGATATCATCCGGGCTGGTCGCAGACGCAAGCACAACTTTTCCTCCCACGTCCAGCGTGCCTAAAAGCCCCGGGCAGCATAACGGGAAATTATGAGCTACCGGAAGAGACGCCAGATAAACGTCACTGCTATCCAGACGGCATCTCTTCGCGGACATGCGGGCATTATACATATAATCCGTATGGGTGCGCGGAATCAGTTTCGGAACCCCTGTCGTCCCGCCGGACAGCAAAAGCACCGCCGTTTCATACCCATCCACAGCCGGAAATGCTCCATTTTCTCCATACGTTTCCGCAATCATTCCACTGATATCCCCGGATTCGCTATCTACAAATATATGCCGGATACATGAATATTTCTCTTTCATCGCATTTGCCATCGGCACATATGAAAATCCCAGATATTTCTCCACCACAATATAAGCGGCCGGCTTTGCCAGTTCAATAATTCCTTCCAGTTCCGCCTCCCTGTGGGCCGGCAGCATCATGATTGGCACCGCCCAATCTTGGAAAGCGACAAAAAACACGATCAACAAAAGAAATCCTGTTCGGAAGCCTGCCACAAGCACTTTGTCTCCCTTTAAAATCCCTTTACGCAGAAAAGCTGCCGCAAGACAATCTGCTTTTTGCTTTAATTCCATATAACTGATCTCGTCTTCACTGTCCGTGACCGCAATTCTTTCTCCATATTTTTCCGCCCACCTATCAAGCTGTTCTCCAAATCCACATCTCTCCCAGCCTTCCAGATTCTCATATTTGCTCATATCTTTCTTATAACCCATTTTATCTGTCTCCTTTCTTATGCGCCGCCACATACGCAGCATATCCTTTGATCCTGACCGGATACAGAAACCAGTCCTGATCTTTCTTATCTTTTTCTGCAATTTTCTCGTTTCTGACAGAGAAGAAATCCATTCCTCTTCCTAATCCAATTCCAAGCGCCTTTACATATGCCTCTTTCGCCGCCCAGTACTGGAAAAACAGATCCGGTCCTTCATTTTTTACATCTTCCGCTTCTTCTGCAGTATAAAAATTTTCCGCTATCTCCCTATAGTCCGGGCACTCTGCCATCTCCTGCACATCTACTCCGATATCCATTCCGACAGCGAATACCGCCAGTATGAATTCACCCGAGTGCGAAATGTTAAAATCCACTGTCCGCTTTCCTGCAATCTTTTTATGATAAGGCTTACCCAGTTCATTGACAGAAAAATCAATCGTTTCCATATCTAAGTATCTTTTTAAGAGGATCCGCACGACAACCTTCCCGGCTATATAACGCATCCTGTCTTCAGGAAAACGGAATCTTCCGGCTTGCTCCAATTCCTGCCCACTCAGGATATATTCATGGTTCTTCCAGAAATCTGTCATTTCCGGCCAGCAGATGCACCATATATGTATCTCATTTTCACGGATACAAAGTTTGCCTGCCGCCAGAAATTCCTTCGCTCCATACCGTTTAATCTCCATCTTTTATTCCCGGCAGGCGCCTTATAACTTCACTTATTACTTCGTCTTCGTAATCCCGCAAATAAAAATGTCCTCCCGGAAATATCCGGTAGCTAAAATCATTATCCGTATACTTTCCCCATTCGCAGATTGCGCTCTCATCCGCTTCGCCATCCTTTTCTCCGCCAAATGCAGCGATAGGCGCATGCAGTACTATTCCCGTCTTGTCATAATATGTTTCATCCATGGTAAAATCTGCCCGTAGCATAGGCAGAAAGAAATCCAATAATTCCTGATTCTCCAGTATCTCTTTTGGCGTCCCCTCAAATCTTCCCAGTTCCCTCTTAAACTCTTCATCCGGAAGATGATAGATCGGCTTCGGCTCCGGAATACTGGGAATCCGGCTACCGGAAATAAACAGACAGCTCGCTGTATATCCGACCGCTTCCAATCTCTTTTCCAGCTCATAGGCAATCTTACCGCCCATACTGTGCCCCCATAAGGCATACGGTCCATCCACAACCTCTCTTACTGCCTCTTCCAGATCATCTAACATAACCGGCATATCTATATACGGCTTCTCCATGATCCGTTCTTCCCTTCCCGGAAGCTGAACCAGACATACCGTTACTTTTCCCTGCATCTTTTTCGCCCACTGGTTATAAGCAGAAGCGCCGCCCCCCGCAAACGGCAGACAAAACAAAGTTATTTTCTCTTTGTTAATATTTTCTGTATTTTTTTATCAACTTCAAATTCACTTTTATGTTCCTCTTGCATCATGTTTCTTTTTTATTCTGTTTATTATCATTTTGTGATATGCTTTTCCCAAGCATTTCTTATTCCTATCCAGGATTAGTTAACTCTAACTCTTTGTCAAAAAAAATTTTTGATCCATCCCAATATTAAACCGGACGCCAAAACAATATGCGCTACCATAATCCCGTTTACGACCAGGAAATATCCGGTTACAGAAAAAACACCTGCTATCGCGCATTCAATAATTAAAATTGCCCTCGCGCGCATAC
>ENA-OQJV01000138-OQJV01000138.1-human-gut-metagenome-genome-assembly--contig:-NODE-138-length-11138-cov-2.283444_pt1 | contig 11138 bp, 7 predicted proteins | sample MGYA00242616_ERZ504783 | MGnify/ENA primary metagenome ERZ504783 (study PRJEB26092, sample SAMD00036360) | human gut metagenome | host: Homo sapiens | study: EMG produced TPA metagenomics assembly of...
AAGCCGCCGGTGGGTTAACAAGGCGTGACCGCAGCGCCGATTGCGCGGGCCACGCTTGCCGTACCGCAATCGACTCCGTATACGAGCGTAAGGAGCAATGATGGGCGCACTCATCAGATTCTTCACCAAAATTCTCGACATCTGCAAGCTTGTGCCGATGCTTCCGGTCGTCGTCGATCGCCGCAATTCCGGCTGGCTTTACTGGGCGATTGGCGTCCGTGGGCAATGCGATGGCGATTCCGGTACTTGGCAATCCGGGCTTCGGCCAGTGGCTGGTTATCGCATTGGTGCTGATTATCGTGATTGACACTGTGCGCGGCATGATTGACGATTTGCGCCACGGGCAGGTCGGGGTTGATGTGCTGGCCGTGGTCGCGATCCTCTCCACCGTGGCCGTCGCCGAATACTGGGCAAGTTGGGCGGTGACGCTGATGATTACGTCCGGCGAGGCCATTGAGGAATACGCCCAAGCCAAGGCCGAGCGCAGTCTGACCGCGCTTATGGAAGCCGCGCCGCAGACCGCACACGTCGTCAACCTGCCTGGTGTGGGGTGTGGGTTTGCTACCGATAAGGGCGATTCGTCCGATGGCTTCCGGCGTGTGGGCTTGGCGTCGGCTGCGGCCGCCGCGCACCGCTTCGACACGGTGCCGGTCGAGCAGGTGCAGCTGGGCGATGTACTCATGGTGCTGCCGGGCGAAACTGTGCCGGTTGACGGTGAGCTGCTGTCCGGCACGGCCACGCTCGACCTGAGCAATATCAACGGTGAGCCGGTGCCGCGTGAAGTGTTCGCCGGCGCCCGCGTGATGTCCGGCGCGGTGAACGGCTCGACTGCATTGACCATGCGTGCCACCCAGGTGGCCGCCGATTCGCAGTACCAGCGCATCCTCGAGCTCGTGGCCTCCGCGCAGGAGTCGCGCCCGGCCGTGGTAAAAACCGCTGACCGCTTGGCCGTGCCCTTTACCGTGCTTTCGTTGGTGATTGCCGGCGTCGCATGGGCGGTGTCCGGGGTACCGACGCGATTCGCCCAGGTGCTGGTGCTGGCCACGCCCTGCCCGCTGCTCATCGCCGCACCGGTGGCATACATCGCCGGAACCGGACGCCTCGCCGCAGCCGGCGTGCTTATCAAAGCACAGGACGTGCTGGAAAACCTTGGCCGCGTCACGCAGGTGTTCTTCGACAAAACCGGTACGCTCACCGTCAAGCAGCCGCAGGTGGTGCGCGTCGAGATGTTGCCCGGCGCTGCAACCCGTCTCAACGAAGACCATGTGCTGATGATGGCCGGCGTGGTGGAAAGCTACTCGGTGCACATCCTGTCCAAAGGCATCGCCAAGGCCGGAACGGAGGCGCTGGCCCGACTGCGCCAGCGGTTCGAGGATGGCCAGCGCCTGTGCCCAGAGCCGGAGGCCAGCTGGCCTGGCCATGGCCGGGAGTATCCGGTCGTCAAGAACATCAATGAAGACGCCGGCAAGGGCGTTTCCGGCGAGGTAAACGGACACGCGGTGCGCGTTGGCCGGCTGTCTTTCGCGGCTGCTGGGGAGGATGGATTCCTGGCGGTCGGCGAGGCTGCCCCCCTCAGCCCGCGAAGCGGCCAGCTCCCCCTAAGAGGGGGAGCTCAGCAAAAAGATGACCTGCGCACTCGCTTTGGCCTGCTGCAGCCGGATGAGATGGCGTCCTACGTGTCCGTTGACGGCCGGCTGATCGCGCGCATCGTGCTGCGCGATGTGCCGCGTGCCAACGCCAAGGCAGTGCTCGCCAAACTGCATGAGTTGGGCGTCACCGAGCTCGCCATGCTTACCGGTGACAAGCGGGCTTCCGCCAATATCATTGCCAGCGAAGTCGGCATTGACGAGGTTCACGCCGAACTGTTCCCGGAGGATAAGGTAGCCGCAGTCAGGGCCGCTACAGGAACCGGCAAAACCGTCACGATGATGGTTGGTGACGGTGTGAATGATGCCCCGGTGCTCGCTGTTGCCGATATCGGCGTGGCCATGACCGATGGCACGTCCACCGCCGCTTCCGAAAGCGCTCAGGTGGTCATTATGAATGACAATATCGCCGCCGTGCCGCGCGCCATCGCCATTGCACGCCGCACCAAGCGCGTGATGCTTCAAGCCGTAATCGCGGGCCTTGTGCTTGCCACCATCGGCATGATTGCCGCCGCGTTCAACCTTATCCCGGTCGTCGTCGGTGCCTTCCTCCAGGAGGCCATCGACGTGGTGAGCATCCTCTGGGCCCTCACTGCCCTAATTGATCGGGACTGATTAAGAATATGAGGCTTCTGCTGTTTTTGTAGGTCAGTTGACTGACCGGGATGGTCGTATGTCGAGTCCACCGCATCGAAACATAATCGGGGCGATACGGTTGGTGACGTGGCGGAAACGGAAATCCCACCCACGAAAGCAGCAATAGCATCGGAGTTATTCATTAGGTCGATTTGACGTTTATTAGGTCGGTCCTTGGTCGGAGCGGCCCTTGAAACCCCGCCGTTCCAAGGGATGGCTTCAGCACCCTCCGACCTAATGGACGAAGAAATGACCTAATGAATGCAATCGAGGTCGTAAAGAGCCGTTGGAGGTGACGTCTTTAATGCCTCAAGGGATTCACTGATTGCACAGAATTCCTACTGCTCTGCGGCGGCTCTTTACCGTCGGCCTTCTAGCCAATCGAGGGGTGGAGGTGACGCGGATTCCTTGTGAGACATAACTATGCTCAACCCGACTGGTTACGTACTGTTGCTCACACGGTATACCGAGAACATTGCCAATTAAAGTGAGGTGCCGAGCGAATCGGTCATGATAGGTTTGTCCGGATTTGATTTCTATGAGCATACGGTTGTTAGGATCGGTGAAATCCAACAAATCCACCTCGACCTTGCTGGCATCGCGGTAGAAGAATAATTGTGGCTCCTGATTGGCGTTCAAATGCTGTTTCATGGTTTCCGCAATGATGAGGTTTTCAAATATATCGCCGAACTTGGGGTGCGCAACCAGTGCTTCGACCGTCCGAATGCCCAAGAGATGGCACAGCAAGCCAGTGTCATAAAAATAGAGTTTCGGCGTTTTGACCACCTGTTTGCGTGCGTTCGTGTAGAACGGTATGAGATGGAATGCGATGTAACTTGATTCCAGAATCGACATCCATGCCTTTACGGTTCGCGGACTTACACCAAGTTCATTGGCGATGTTGGTGTAGTTTATGAGTGCTCCGGAACTGAGTGCGCAAAGAGTCAAGAATCGGCGGAAGTCAGCCAAATTGCGTACATCAAGATATTCGGAAACATCACGTTCGATATAAGTGTCGATGTAGTTCGAGAAGAACAGATTGAGCGGCATTCTCGTGTCGTAAATGCGTGGATAACCGCCTTGCAGCATAAACGTATCCGGAGTAAGGGCCTGATCCGCCTTGCATGCTTCTTGGAATGAGAACGGCAATAACTTGACCAATAGGGAAACCCATAATCTGACATTAGCAGTGCTCGTAGGTTTCCCAAACGCACAAACTATGGCCTAATACACAGAATTCCCACCACTCGCCCTCTGTTGCAACGGAAGGCTTTGCGTTAGGCTAGAGCGCGTGACTGAATCTGTGAATACTGAACTCCGCATTGCTGTAATCGGCGCTGGCCCGGCCGGCGTCTACTCATCCGATATCTTCCTGCGCCAGCTCAAGAAGCTGGGCGAAGAACTTGGCCTCGGCACCGAAGCGCGCATCGACCTGTTCGAGAAGCTGCCGGTGCCGTTCGGCCTGGTGCGTTACGGTGTGGCCCCGGACCACCCGTCCATCAAGTTCATCGCCTCCGCGCTTGAGAAGACGCTCGACAACCCGAACATCCACCTCTACTGCGACGTGGAATTCGGCAAGGACGTGACTCTTGACGACCTGTTGGCCCGTTACGACGCCGTGCTGTTCGCCACCGGCGCGGTCAAGGACAAGCCGCTGAACCTGCCCGGTGCCGACCTTGAAGGCGTGTACGGCGCCGCCAAGTTCGTCGAATGGTATGACGGCTACCCCACCGGTGCCCGCGAATGGCCGCTTACGGCCGAGAACGTCGCCGTAATCGGCGGCGGCAACGTGGCCATGGACGTGGCCCGCGAACTCATGCGCAACGCCGACGACCTCAAGGTCAAGACCGACATTCCGGACAACGTGTACGAGGGCATCGGCCAGAACAAGGCCAAGGTGCTCCACCTGTTCATCCGCCGTGGCGTGGCCCAGGCCAAGTTCAGCGTGCAGGAACTGCGCGAGATGGAGAAGCTGCCCGGCGTGCAGCTCATCATCAACGAGGACGACTTCGATCTGGACGACGAGACCATCGAGGTGGCCGGCAAGGACAAGCTCACCCGCCAGATGGTCGAGGAGCTGTTCGCCGTCCGCGAGATGGCCGAAGACATGGAAGATGACGGCGACGTCGACTTCGAAGGCAACCCGGCCGACCGCAAGTACTACGTGCACTTCAACTCCGCCCCCACCGAGATCCTCGGCGAGGACGGCAAGGTCAAGGCCATCCGCGTGGAGCGCACCGAAACCGGTGCCGACGGCAAGATGCACCGCACCGGCGAGTTCACCGACTACCCGGTCGAGGCCGTCTACCACGCCATCGGCTACAAGCCCGCCGAAGCTCCCGGTATCACCTACGACGAGCACGGCGCCCACCTGGCCAACGCCAACGGCGACGGCCGCATCACCACCGAGGCCGACGGCGGCAAAGTGCGCGACCGCCTGTACGCCACCGGTTGGGCCAAGCGCGGCCCGGTGGGCCTGATCGGCTCCACCAAGTCCGATGCGCTCGCCATCGTGACCAACATGCTCGAGGATCTGGCCAAGGCCGCTGAAGGTGGCCGTGTGGCAGCCGACCGCGACCCCGAATCCATCGACCGACTGCTGGCCGAGCGCGGCATTCGCCCGATCGACTTCGCCGGCTGGAAGAAGGTCGACGCTTTCGAGCGCGCCGAGGGTGCCAAGGAAGGCCGCGAGCACAAGAAGGTCATCGAGCCCGACCAGATGCGCGAGCTCGCCCACGCCTGACGGCCCGCCCACGCCCGTCCGGCATTCGTCCGGCATTCGTCCACCCGGCCGCGCCCCGTGCGGACGCGGCCGGGCTCGGGGCCGGACGGGCCGGGCGAATATGGGACATTGCGCGTGGCGCATATCCAGCAATCATTCAGCCTGCGATTTTTAGTGTGTGCATTATGGATGCCAAAGTACGGGTGCACGGCCATTTCAACGGCCTGAAGACAACGCTGCTGTTTGCCCTGATGTGGGCCATCATCATGCTGATTTGGTGGGCCACGGGCGGCAGTCGGCAAACCCCGAGCATCTATATCGTCATCGGCCTGATTACCACGTTCGGCACCTACTGGTTCTCCGACAAACTCGCCATCGCCTCCATGGGTGCGCGGGAAGTCAGCGAACAGGAAGCCCCGGAAATCTACCAGATCGTGCGTGAACTGAGCGCCAAGGCCGGCAAGCCGATGCCGCGCATCTACATCGCCCCCACCATGAGCCCGAACGCCTTCGCCACCGGACGCAACGAACGGCACGCGGCTGTCTGCTGCACCCAAGGCATCCTGCAGATTCTCAACGCCCGTGAACTGCGTGGTGTGCTGGGCCACGAACTTATGCACGTGTACAACCACGACATCCTGACTTCCGCCATCGCCTCTGCCATGGCCACTGTCATCTCCTATCTGGGCTATTCGCTGATGTATTTCGGTGGCGGCTCGCGAGACGACCGCGATAGTTCCGGTGGCCTCGGCCTGATCGGCGCATTGCTGAGCGTGATTCTCGCGCCGATTGCCGCGTCTTTGATCCAGATGGCCATCTCCCGCACCCGCGAATACGACGCCGATGAAGACGGCAGCTTGCTCACCGGCGATCCCGAGGCCCTGGCTTCCGCGCTGAACAAGATTTCCTACGGCGCACAGACCGCGCCGATGCGCAAAACCGCCGGCACCCAGTCCGTCTCCGCAATGATGATCGCCAACCCGTTCTCCGCGGTCGGTTTCTCGCGCTTGTTCTCCACGCACCCGCCGACCGATGAGCGCATAGCGCGTCTCATGCAGATGGCCAACGAAATGAACGGCACGCCGATCGCTCCGCCCACCTACTCCACGCGCGTCGGCAGGTGACGTGCTAGGATAACTATTCGTGCCTCGTTTGGCTGAGCATGCTCGTCACGTGAGGTGCAGCAGCCGTAAGGCATGCGGACATAGTTCATCGGTAGAATGAAAGCTTCCCAAGCTTTAGAGGCGGGTTCGACTCCCGTTGTCCGCTCCATACGCTTCAACGCTGAGGCTGCAAAACCTAATCATTCCAATGATTCTCAATTTTGTAGGCACTTGCTCGATCACACGATTTTTGCCGAATTGTTGTCACCGTGTTGTCACGAGAGAGAGCTTGACTGTTCAGGTTGGATAATTTCTCTTGGCAACCTATTTTTTGGTATGGTTATGAGTAATTCTGGGATCTAAGAGAATTCGTGTCGCGAGACATCATCGCGTTAGCATCTGGTATTGTAAACAACTTTGGCCTAGGCAGGAAAGGAGTGCATTATGGCTGAAATAACCGTTTATCCAGCCACGCTCCGTTGGGCTGTTAAAACAAGTAATGCTGATCCTGCTGCTGTGGCTGCCAAACGAGGTTTGGCAGATTTTCCAGAATGGCTGAGTTCCAGTGAACCGCTTCGTCTCTCCTTCAGTAAGCTGTCGGATATAGGGAAGGCGCTGCAAATGCCATTTGGCAGTCTTGTGCGTTCCTCCGTTCCTGAGCAGCATGAGGATGAGTTGGTTCAGTACCGCACCATTAAGAATCACGGAGTCGAGCCGAGTAGAGATTTGCGAGACGTGATCCGTCTAATGCGTAACCGTCAAGATTGGGCTAAAGATGAGCTCTCTGCACGGGGACTTGATGAGAACCAGCTTGTCGGCAGCGTTGCTTCTGACATATCTGCTGAAGAGCTTGGGAAGGCGATTCGTGAGAAACTTCAGCTGGATGATGCATGGTATGCGCGCAAAACTGTGGAGGAGCAGTTCCGATACATTAGGCAGCGAGCCAGCGAAAATGGTCTGATTGTGATGGTTGATTCCAAAGTGGGGACTTCTCGCAGGCGCTTAAGCGTACAGGAATTTCGTGCATTTGTTCTCTTGGACCCGACGGCCCCATTGATTTTTATCAATCGCAATGATTCCTATTCTGCGATGCTTTTTTCGCTGCTTCATGAGATTGGTCATGTCCTGCTTGGAAGTAACGAAATCTTTAATGATGATTTTGCAATGGGTGAAACGCGGGTTGAGAGGCTTATTAACCGGGCTGTTGTTCAATCTGTCGTGGATAATCGAGATTTTTGTAGCTACTGGAAAAAGTCCAGCCGCAGAAATAACGATATATTGATGATTGCTAATGAATGTGCGAGGCACTATGGCCTTAGTGCGTTAGCGCTCACCATTCATGCCAAGTACTTGGGGTTGGCTGCTGATGAAGATGTGCAGACTGTGTCTGAAGAGATGCGGGAGCGTCTTAGTAAAACACGCAGTAGTGATGACAAAAGGCGGCAATCAGAACAACACGAATGCATTCCATCTAGATAGCGGTTTCGTTGGATTAGTGAAGAGCAGCATTGACCGTGGTTCTCTGAGTTACTCTGATGGTTTTTCTTTGCTAGGTGTGAAATCCATCCAGGCTTATGATGGCCTACTCCAGGTGAAGGGGATGGCGAATGAGTGATTATTTTTGCTTGATTCAGATATTTTTATTAGTTCATATCGTACCCATCATCCTTTTTCATATAAAGAATTTCATTCTTTTTGGCGTTGGCTGGAGAAATTGGCTTCTGAGAGGAAGGTGCTTCTACTTGATTCTGTTTATAAGGAAATAACGCATAAGAATAGTAAAGGCCAAATCGATGAATTAGGGCAGTGGGCTGAAGCTATTTTTAGTGAACGCCAAATTAGTCATAAGACCGATGAGATTGGTGCGGCTTATGCCCAGGTGCAAGATTATTTGGCTACATGTGGCTGTTATCGTTCTGCCTCGTATGCGCAGTGGGAGCCTGAAGATAAAGCCGATCCTTGGCTCATTGCTGCTGCCAAAGTCCTTCATGCCACCATCGTGACAAATGAGCAGGCGGTAAAGCCGACGCGTAATCAGCCTTTGAAAAGGGAGCCTAAAATTCCCGATGTGGCTGAAGCTTTGGGCGTACGTACCATGGGTTTGCGTGAATTTTATGACGCAAGTGGCGGTCTCACCCATAGGGCTTATCCGATACAACCGGCATTCTAGTTAAGGTCTGATTGACTTACATAGTTCCTGCGGTTGCGATCTTGTTGCTGATGGATGTTGCCACATCATCAAGATCGGTGTCGAATAGGTCTGCATAGGTATCCAGCGTCATGGCCGCGTTCTTATGGCCTAGCATACGTTGTACGGCCTTGACGTTGGCTCCGGAGCTGATGGCGATGGATGCCGCTGTGTGACGAAGATCGTGACAGGTCAGCGTGGGGACGCCGGAATCCCTCAATGCTCTTGCGTACCAACCATGGTTTTTCGCGGATTGCTCACGCAAGTGGCCGCCAGAGGGCGAGGTGAACACCAAGTCCTCGGCATCCTTACCTTCGCATTGCTTTTTGATGGCTTCCATTACTTGCTTTGGAACGGGAACGTCCCGTATCTCCCATGTTTTCGGAGCTCCCTCAAAATGTTTTCTGCCAGAACGCACCCAACTCAGGCGCACCTTAAGCCGGCTGTTCTGGACGTCCACATGCTTGACGCGCAATGCAGCTGCCTCGCCCCATCGAAGGCCGCAGAAGCCTAGTGTCAAGATCAAAGCTCGGTAATTGCCGGACGCATTGGCAAGGCTAAGGACCTGTGCGGGTGTGAGATATGTGCGGTCTTTCCGTTGTTTCCTTGGAAGTTGGCATCCATCTGCTGGATTGCGGCGTATGCTGCCATCTCGGACTGCAAGGTCTAGCACACCTTTGAGCACTCCATGCGCGCGAATGGTGATTGTCGCGGAACGCCGTTGAGCAAGTTCGCTGACCCAAGTCTGAATCTCGCTATGTCTGATGGAAGCGATCTCTCGGTCTCCCCAGACATCACACACATGCACTCTCCATGAGCATTCAAGATCGCCGTAGTATTTGGGCTTGACGACGTTTTTCTTGCCTTTCAGCCAAGTGTCTGCGAATTGTCGGACCAACGTTTTACCGGCGTTCGGGGCGATGTAATCGTTGTCTGCGATATATGTCGTCGTGCGAGCCAGATAATCCTGTGCGTCTTTTCGCCGCCGAAAACCGCGCTTGGTGCGCTGAATATGATTCGGATCGCGGTAACTCACTCGATATAGTTTGTCGCCGGACTTGGTGTTGTAGGAATATATGGGCATGATTTGGCTGTCTCCTTCGACGTTGCCGAAGGAGACAGCTTTTATTCCAGAAGCTTTTTCAGAGCGACGCCGGGAGCTGTGTCGGGTTCGGTTTCGTCGTGAACGGTGATGGGTGACGGGAGCCTCATGGAAACCGATTCGGGAACGCGCTCTTTCATGAGCGTCAGCCAATGCGAGGCCGTCCGCAGGGGAATGCCGAAGACTTCCGTCAAACGTTTTGTTGCGGGGCCTTTGTTGAGCTGAGTGACCGAATAGACTCGTGAGGCCCATTTCAGGGTGTCGGGTGCAGGGCCCTGTCTGCGGAGTGCGGGGAAGTCGACGCTGTTCAGCACGTCATGTTCCCAATCCGGCAGTGGGCCGAAGATATTGGTTCCGGTGTCCGTGATCTCATAGGACCACAGCGGGGGATGGTAGGAGCGGATGATCTGCTCGATTGGCAGTCGTGCGATGTCTCTGATCTTGAGTTCGCGTGTGGTGCCTATCTCGCAGTTCCGCAGCACGATGCGCCGCTCTTCCTCGCTGTATCCCATGTGCAGGCGGATGTCGTATTTCCCGATGTGGTCCTCCATTGCGCGGATGCAATAGTCGGCTCTGACGGCGATTCCTGGGGCGATAGAGACGAATGATGTTCGGTCCATGCGCTCTAAATCTGTGAAGACGATGAATTTCCATTTGTCTACGTCGAGGGCGTAGGTCGTGTCTTCGTATAACGGGTTCGCCTCTTCTGTGCTCATGGCAGCAAGTATTACATGGGCGACAATCACTTTGCAATAGCCATATTGACGACATATAGGCAATAGTATGCTACAATCACAGCAATGGCAAATCTGTCAACAAATAGGCAATTCAATTGGAAGGATCTCTAATGAGTGCAACAATAACTGGATTTGAACCGTACATCAGCGATGATGAAGTGGTGTCCCGTATGCCTGGCATGACCAAGGGAAACCTTGCCCAGCTTCGTTACACGGGCAAAGGTCCCAAGTTCTATAAGCCGTCACCGCGTGTAGTGCTTTACAAGTGGAGCGACGTGCAGAACTGGATCGAGGATCATGCACAGACGAAGACGCGATAGTTGCTGTCGTTTCTTGGCAAAGCACTCCGAAACGAATAAAGGTCGCGTCAATGGGAGTTGACGCGACCTCAAAGAGCCCATGTCCATACGCGCTGCTGTTTGCAAACCGGCGTGAGACAAAAAGGAACCTTGCAATGATTGATTATAGCGATGCACGCCCGGAGAGGGGCGAATTCGTCGGGGACGGCATAGCGAGAACCGCGGGGAACATCCCGTACAATCCGGAATCCGATGGCAACGCGTCATTCCCCGACGACGAATTCTGGAACTCGAGGGAGAGCCTGCGACAGATCAGGGACTACGCGGTCAGCAGGTTCGTCTCCCCCTACGCGGTGCTTTCCGTGGTGCTCTGCCGCATCATCGTGGCGACGCCTCCCTATGTAGTGTTGCCGCCCGTCATCGGCGCGGATTGCGGATCGTTGAACTTCGGCGTGGTGATTCTCGGCAATCCGGGTTCGGGCAAGGACGCGGCCTTCGGCGCCGCGAAGGCGCTGGTGCCGGACATTCGCGACGCCCCGGTGACCAGCGTGGCCAGCGGGCAGGCCATCAGCGCGTTGTTCGGGCAGCGCGTGCAGGAGGACGGCAGGTTCAGACTGGAGTGCAAGACTCCCCGCGCCATGATCAGGTATTCCGAGGCGTCCAACTTCAAGGCGCTGTCGAGCGGGAGGGAAAGCAACCTCCAGG
>ENA-OQJV01000139-OQJV01000139.1-human-gut-metagenome-genome-assembly--contig:-NODE-139-length-11039-cov-2.075971_pt1 | contig 11039 bp, 10 predicted proteins | sample MGYA00242616_ERZ504783 | MGnify/ENA primary metagenome ERZ504783 (study PRJEB26092, sample SAMD00036360) | human gut metagenome | host: Homo sapiens | study: EMG produced TPA metagenomics assembly of...
AAAAAACAAGTCTTAACTCTTTTAGGAATCTTGATTTTTGCCTTTGTCAATGTGTTTATCTTTGATAATAAGATGGGCGCTGGTTTTTCTGCCTTCTCAACTATCACCCTGATGAGTATTGGACTCTTGTCTAAGCGCACCAGTCTGCGAGTTTTGGCTATTATTTCCTATCTCATCAATGTGGTAGCAGCCGTTTTTGGCTTCAACTACGTTGGTTTTCTAACAGCAGTTCAAGCCATTGAACTTATCTTCGTTATCTGGTATCTTTACCCACGTGACACGTTTTTGAGACGAGATACAACTGATAAATACACTTACCGCTATCGTTGGATTCATTTGCTCTTGACGGTTTTAATCTCAATTGGAGGTTATATCGTTTTTACAGTTGTTTCTAGTATTTGGAATGGTTCCTTCCTAGAATACGGTGGGAACACAGCTCTCATCTTTGCCATGCAATATTTACTCTTTTTGAGTATTACCAAGTCAAGGGAAGATGAACCGACCAAGGTTGCTCATTTGTTCCAAAAGGAACGCCGTACTAAGGAAATGAAAGCGGCAATAGAGGCTGAACGCCAAGCCAAAGAAAGAGCACTTGCACAAGCCTTTGAGGTACCTTTAAAGTCACCTAGTCAAACGGCTGCAAAATTTGGTAACAACATGATCAAATTTGCATCTGTCTGGCTTTTGGTGATGGATATGTCCATCTTGGCTTATTTCTTCCGTCCAAATGATGTTGGCTTCGGCTTTGGTGCCTTCTTTGTACTCTTGACCATTGTCTTGTCCTTGATTTTCAAATCTGAGGAAGACAAGGAGGACGTTTTCTCTATCATCTATCATAAGGTCCGTCCTATTCAACCTATTTTCTTCATTTTACTTTTGATTGCCCATGCGCATAAGTTCAGCTACGGTGCTGCTTACGCTCTCTTGTTCTCAGCTGCTTATTTCTTCTGGGCTATCAATAAGATTAATATGAAGACCCTCTTGACCTTTACAGTCATCATTTATTTCTTCCCAGTCTTTGGTTATCTCTCTAACCCATACCGTCTGGGTGCTGAAAACCTTAAGATGGTAGGTGAACTGGTGACAGATCGTGAGAAGTCTAATACCTTCTATCTCGGTCACTATTGGTCACTTCTAGGTCTACAGAGTGATGGTGAATATGAAGGAGTCCCTACTTCTTGGCAGGCTGCTAAGTTCGCTGACATTCAGACATTCTCTGATGATAGTGACATTACTTCAGGTGTTTTCCAAGTGAATAGCCACAATGATTATGATTATGATTTGCATTTAACAAATAACAAGGGCACCATTGAAGTCACAACTGGCTCTGGAAAAGATAAGAAAGAATACCAGTTCACTGACTTTGCCAGAACCTATTATCGATATGAAAAATTGAAAAAATCGGATAACCAAAAGCGTTATAAAGATTTTTACAAGGTAGGTACTGTTTCGACTGAGTTGGGAACTTATAATCTTTACCTCGAAATGAATCAAGATTGGGTTGATGAGTATCAAAAAAAATCCTACTAATGTTGACTACCGTTTGCTTATCTCTGGTGACAAATTGACACCAAGAGAAGCTTCAAAAAAAGCTTTTGATTCTAAAAAAATATCTCTGCACATTGCAGAGATATTTTTTGTTTGTCAGTCTTTATATCCTCGTTTAGCCAACTCTCGTACAAGGACAGCTCCCAAGATTGACGGTACTAATTGTCCTAGGAGGAGATCAATAACGAGAGCAAAATAAGGAAGTTTGAGCAAGGCACTAAGCCAGATTGGTACCACTAAAGCAGGAACGAGTAGGATTGGAAGGATTATAAACCAGCTAGATAACTTAGCTTTACGGATGAGGTAGATGCTACCAGTTGTTAAAAAGCTAGCACAGAAACCACCAACCACGTCAATCAATCCCAAACCGCCAAAAGAGTTTGCGATGGCATTAGCCAGACTAATTGGGAATACCAAAAACGGGAAGATGTAGGTTAATCCATATAAAGCAGTGGCCAGACGCATCTGAACCGCACCAAAGGAAATGGATTGAGATACAAAGAGAATAGCGATGTAAAGAGCCATCATAATAGCTGACAGAACAAGTTTTTGAGTGGTATTAAGTTTGGTTTCATCATTTCTCCTTAATTGGGCATAGTAAAAGAGTAGCAGGTCTACTCTTTTTGTGATTTAGGTCTAGAGTTATTTTATAAATCAATCTCTAGGACGATAGGTGTGTGGTCTTGGCGATCACCAGAGTCAATCATGTCTGATTTTGTGACCTTGTCGGCAATACGATTTGAAGTCAACCAGTAGTCGATTCTCCAGCCTGTATTGTTGATTTTAGATGTTTTACTACGTTGGGCCCACCATGTGTAGGCTCCTGTAACGTCGCCATTGAGGTGACGGTAGGTATCTGTGAAACCTTTTGCAAGGAGGTTAGTGAAGCCAGCACGTTCTTCATCAGTAAATCCTGGTGAACGACGATTACTTGAAGGATTGGCCAAGTCGATTTCCTTGTGGGCAACATTGTAGTCACCAGTCGCAAGAACTGGTTTCTGAGCGTCCAATTCAGCTAGGTAATCCGCATATTTTTCGTCCCAGATTTGACGTTCAAGCAGACGTTTGAGGCCATCACCAGCATTTGGTGTGTAGACCTGTGTCACAAAGAAATTGTCAAATTCAAGAGTGATGATGCGTCCTTCACAGTCCATGGTTGACGGTGCTCCGATTTCAGGATAAGTAATGACTGGATTCAATTCTTTTTTATACAAGAACATGGTTCCAGCATAACCTTTACGGGCAGGTTCGACAGATGAACGCCAAGTATTGTCATAGTCAGGGAAGTAGTCTTCCAAGATTTGCAAATGCTTTTTAGTCGGACCTTTAGCAGACAGTTTTGTCTCTTGAATAGCAATGATGTCTGCATTTTCAGCGACCAAGGTGTCGATAACAGCGCGTGATAATTGAGCGCGTGCAGAATCACTAGTAAGGGCGGCATTTAGGGAATCAATATTCCAAGAAATTAATTTCATGTGTACAGTTTCCTTTTTTTGAGTCTTTCCTTTCTATTGTAGCAGAAAATAAGGTGTCAGGCGAGTTATGGGCTTGATAAGGGAAGCTAGGAGGAGTATACTTATCTTAGATTGAGAGGTATATATTAATGAAAAAGCAATCCTACATTTATTACTTGTTTTGGGCTCTCTTATTGATACAAATCATTCTTACAATCATGATTTGGTGGTCACAGGGAATGATTCTTCCCCTTGCCATTTTTCCAGGGATGAGTCTCTACTTTCTATTTTGCTTAAGGTATCTCTTGCATTACACCCTTAATCAATCTCCCTCAGAACCCCTTATTTGTCCTTCGTAGGAGTGGTCTTGGAACCAGTTTAAATCCTAGAAATCCCCTAGGCTATAAGCTTAGTCTCCTAGTGGTCATGGGTGCTTTAGTTCTCCTTTTCTGCCTAACCCTATTAGCCTTTCTTGGAAAATAGAGTCTTAGGCTTTTTTATTTGTATGTATCACTAATTAGTGATAATTTTGTTCTCATAACAAATAAAAGATCACTGGAGGAAAGATTTATGACGATTGAACTTGGCATTTCAACTTTTGGAGAAACAACCCTCCTAGAATCAAACTGGAAAAGCTATCTCTCATGACCAACGTATTCGAGAACTCGTTGAAGAGATTGAATTGGCGGATCAAGTTGGACTAGACATTTATGCGATTGGAGAGCATCACCGTGAAGACTTTGCGGTATCGGCACCGGAAATTGTTCTTGCAGCAGGTGCTGTCAATACCAAGAAAATTCGTTTATCTAGTGCAGTAACCATTTTGTCGTCTATTGATCCGGTTCGTGTCTATCAGCAGTATGCAACCATTGATGCTCTGTCAAGTGGCCGTGCAGAAATCATGGCGGGTAGAGGCTCCTTTGTTGAGAGTTTCCCACTTTTTGGCTATGATCTTTCAGACTATGATGAACTTTTCAATGAAAAACTAGACATGCTTCTGGAAGTGAAAAAGCAAACGAATTTAACTTGGCAAGGTAAGCATACTCAATCTGTTGACAATCGCCCTGTGTATCCGCGAGCAGTCCAAGATGATTTTCCAATATGGGTAGCGACAGGTGGTCACATTGAGTCGACCATTCAAATTGCGGAAAAAGGTCTGCCAATTGCCTATGCTACAATTGGAGGAAATCCAAAGGCCTTTGCAAAATTAGTTGAGGTTTATAAGGAGATAGGTGCTCGAAATGGTTATTCGGATGAACAACTTAAGGTGGCTGCTCATTCTTGGGGATGGATTGAAGAAAATAATTTCCAAGCGATAGAGAATTATTTTTATCCAACAAAACAAACAGTGGATAACATTGCTAAGGATCGCCCACACTGGTCTGAAATGACTAAAGAGCAGTACTATGCTAGTGTTGGACCAAACGGAGCCATGTTCGTTGGGGACCCTGCTCACGTTGCTCAAAAAATCATTCGTATTATTGAGGATTTACAGCTAAATCGCTTCATGCTTCATCTCCCAATTGGTTCTATGCCGCATGAAGACGTTCTAAAGGCTATTAAACTTTATGGTGAAGAAGTGGCGCCGATTGTTCGTCGTTATTTTGAAAATAAAGGATAATAGGTTGAAGGTAAACCTCAAGTTCTCTCTACTATTGTCATCATCACTGTTCTATGATAGGATGGAAGATAATTGATAAAGAGAAGAGGAAAATTATGCGAAAGCTGTCAGAAGCAGAATGGATAAGTCGTTTTGAGCAAGTTCAAGGGCGGAAACCCAAACCTGATGAACTGCAATTAGCTTATCAGTCTGGCCTTATTGGAATCTCGAAAAATTATAATTATATCTATATTCTTCTGGGAGCTCTAGTAGCAATCGTCGTTGGTATTGGCTTGACTCTAGTCTCTAGTTCAATGAAGAACGTCAGACAGACCAAGTCATCTGCCACAGTGGCTAGCTCGATATTTTCATCGACAGAGAAGGCTAGTGCCACATCAAGTACTTCATTGGCCGGAAATACGAAGACAAGTGAATCTAGCAGTGCGAGTATTGACACACCTGATGCTAACCATGCCAAGGAAGCCTATACTGAAAATCCACGTTGGACCAATGACAAAGCTAGTCAACTTGCTAGTTTGATGGTTTCTTGGGGCAATCAGATGAATCAGCCTGGATACAAAGAAATCACCAATGAGGCTTCTTCTTTGCCTATCCGTTGGATGTCGGACCATAACCAGACTGTGGATGCTACATATGCTGCAAATGGTAATAGCAGTTCTGAGTATACTATTGTTTCCGTTTACGAGAGATGGGAAAATGTAACTGTTCACCGTTATTTCTTCACCATTAAAAAAGATGGGACTCCCTTTGTGCTTTATTCACCAACTACCAATGGTGGTGTCTATTATGTCAAAGAAACAGAAAATGCAGACCTTAAATCAGGATATGCAGACATTGTAAACAATTAAAAAACTGGAATCCGACTGGGTTCCTAGTTTTTTACTTTGAAGACAAGTCAAGCTGTGTTCAGCTCTTCTACAGTCATTCGCTCTTATTTAACCTTCTTAGCTAACATGGTTGCAAATTGAAGGGCGATGGGATTGCCATATTCATCCAAACGGTGAAGGTGACCAAGATTTTCATTATACTTGACTAACTCCCAGTCACTATAATAATTTTTCAACTCTCCCTCTTCAAACGTAAATGGGAAAGGCATGGTACAAGGGTGTTCCTCAGTATCCATGGCACAGACAATTAGATTGTAACCACCGACGACAGTACGCTCTTGCATATTCTTGATAATAGCCGGAATTTGATCCGGATCAAGGAACATAAAGACTACTGTTGAGAGGATGAAATCAAAGGTCTCAGACTCAGGAAGAGCAGCAGCATTGATATCGTAGTAGCCAGCTCTAACATTGTAATTTTCCTCATCTGCAATCATTTGGATGCGTTGTGTAGCTTCGTTATTAACATCAACGGCTGTAACATCATGCCCAAGAGATGCCAAATAAAGAGCGTTACGGCCATGACCACAGCCTAGGTCAAGGGTGCGACCAGGTTTGATATGGCCAGATTGGACAGCTTCAAGAACCTCGGAGTGGGCCCTAGTGTCATACTTTTTAGCCATGTAGTCCTCAGGCTTACAGTAAAAAGAAAGATAGCATTCCAAATCATCTGAAGCAGCAGCGATGCGATGCCAAGCTTGTGGTTCAACAAAAGGAATCTCTGTCTCGGGGGTAAAGAGGTGCTCGGCAGTAACCTCTCCCTGTTCGTCTAATTCGTAGAAGTGAAGAGATCCCGATAGAATGGTCAATTTAGCCCAAGTTCCCACCTTAGTATTGTGTTTTTGCGTCACCATTTCCGGAAGTGTTGTAGCTGTCCAGTTTGGTAAACGTTTGTAGCAAAGAAGTTGCTGATCTATAGTCATTTTATGAGTTCCTTTCAAACGGTATGGCTCTATTATAGCAAAAGTATGGAAAAAGAAAAAAGCCTAGCCGGGTGAGCTAGACGCTTTTCTTGTGAGAGATCTGATAATCTAGGAATGGGGAAAAGTGTTTGGGGAAGATAGGTATAAATGTTAAGAAGGGTTCCTAGACTATTTTTATTCTGTTTATGAGAATAATGAGCAAAAACTAACAAAGTTGAGTTTTCTAACTCATCCGGTCTCTCTTTACATTTTCTATTTTACCAAAAAAAACGGAGAAAACTTTACATATTTTTAAAATATGTAAGAAAAAATCATGAACAGTCATTTTCTGGTCTTGAATGGTCATCTCACTTGTATCAAAAAAGCAGAACCTGATAGGTCTGCTTATAAATTGTAGTGATGGTGTAAGAACTTAAATCTTGCTATAGAGTTTCTTAACATTGTTAATATCAACTGGTTGGATACTTGTCTTACCACCTTTGGGTTCCATTACAGAGGCAACAGCACTGTTGTGCTCAAGTCCAATTGAGTGGCCTAATTCGTGTTGCGCAGTGTTAAGGAGTTTTCCACCATTCTTTTGATAATAATTGTTTTGAACATGGAAGGTGTTCAAGTAAACAGTAGCGTTACTATATTGCTTAGTTGGGAGGTAGTAAGTAGAGTAGGTAACCCCAAGAGGAGCTGCTACATTACCTTCATAACGTTCATCAGCAATGATGTTAGCTTTCTGTTTATCGTTAGTGAGCAAGAAATTAAAGGCACCAGTGTTATTCCAAGAAGTGATAGCTTGTTTGTAGGCATTCACGATTTCAGGATTTTTAGCATTGATGAAGACTGTTGCTTCCTTAGTTGACCAGTGAGGAGTGTCGTAATTCTCTTTTACCAGTTCGTTATTCTTTTGCCATACTTGAGCAACTCGGTCCACTGGTTTAGCAGGTTGGATAGGAGTGGCTTTAGGAGCTGTAGGTTTAGTGACAGTCGTTGTTGGTTTCTTAGGCTGAGTTGTAGGTGTTTTAGGTTTGTTAGCGACTGTGGCCACTTTTTTAGGTTGACTAACAGCAGGAGTTGATTGTTTAGGTTTCGGTGTAGCTGTTGTCGTTGGTTTTGTAGAAGGTGTTAATGGTTTTGGAATATAAGTAGATAGAATCTTATGAACATTACCATTATTAATTTCTGTTGAAACCCATGTGGCACCATCTTTTGACCAGGTTTGTGCTTGAGCGACAGTTTCGGTCTTTGGTTTAGACTGGTTTTCTACAGCCTTATGATTGCTATCTGTATTTGTCGGAATTCTAGTCTCATAGGTTTTGCTACCAGTCTGGCTGTCGACAGTACTGCTAGCTGTTTGACTATCTTGTTTCAATTCCTCAAAAGTCGGAGTATTTGTGGGCGTTTGTTCATAGTCATTTTCATGTGTATGAAGATCATCTACAGAGGTATGTGACACAGTAGTCACAGTAGTAGGTGTTTCACTAGATACACCTGTTTGAGTGATGGTATTGGTATTTGTAGTTGTTTCAAGTTCAGAAAATGTCATAGCCTGGTTAGGATCTGAAACATAGGTTTGATCCGCAGAGGCATGCTGAGGACTTCCCACAAGAAAAGCACTAATGATACCGACAGTTGCAAGGGTCAAGATGGTCTTTGTCTTAGTCCCTTGTGTTTTAAATGAACGTAACATAACTTTCTCCTTTTTAATATCAAACAAAAAACAGTTCTCATGATAACACCTAAAAATGAAGATGAAATGACAAGGAGATAACAATTGTTTTATAAATGAAATGTGGTGAGTTAAAAAGATTTTATGCTGTAAAAAAAGGAATATTATCCGATTAATTATGATAAAATGTTAGGTAGGTATATTAAAGTATATTAGAAAGAAAGAGGGAAATAAGATGCTTTCTATTATCGTCCTTGAAGATGATGCCTTGCAGCGTCATCGTGTTAGTCGTTTATTGGACGAAGCAGTTGAGGAGTCGAAGGCCGTTGTTGATGGGATTACCTTTTATGAGCAGGGTCAGGAATTGTTAGATACTGACAGGGACTCAGGTAAATCCATGGTTTATCTTTTGGATATTGACCTCAAGAATCAGACCAAGCAGGGACTAGATATTGGCTTGGAGATTCGAAAAGAAGATTTAAAGGCACAAATTGCTTTTGTAACGGCCTATTCCGAATTTATGCCTTTGACCTTTCGTTATAAGATTCAAGCCCTTGATTTTGTAGATAAATCCATGGACGATGTGGATCTTAAGAGAGCCCTAGTAGAACTATTAGATTTTGCTCAGTCACAGGTTGAACAAGAAACTAAGGCTCAGAGCCTAACTGTCAAAACAGATAAAAATGATGTCAATCTTCCTTATGAAGATATTTTATATATTGAGACAGCTCCGGTACCCCATAAGTTGATTGCCCACACCAAGTTAAACTTGGTAGAATTCTATGGAAAGATTGCAGAAGTAGCAAAGTTGGATGACATTTTCTTCCAAACGCATCGCTCCTTTGTTGTCAATATTAGCAATGTCGCCAGCGTTGATCGTACAGCTAATATGGTATTTTTTGAGGGTGATGAGTCTTGTCTGCTCTCGCGCACACGTAAAAAGGAATTTTTGGAACGGTTGAAAAACCGTTAAAGTTTTAGCTCTCCTTTTTCTTTAATTGTTATTGAAATTTTTCTGAAATTAGGGATAACTATTCAACTTTATCTCATTTATTATCAGGAATTATGATAGAATAGCAGTATGACCTTTTTGTTGTTTATTTAGAATCTTTAGAAGGAAGTTGCTAACCATTAAATGATACTCAATTTACAAATTGCATTAGAGTTTCTTTTGCATTTCATCGTTATACAGTGGATTTACGAAAAGACTAGCCTGGTTAGGATACCACGTATGATTCTTCCTATTGCGTTCCTAGTTGAATGTATAGGGGGAATACTGGGGATGTCATATAATGTCGGTTTGTCCTTTATGACACCTTTCTACCTTCTTTTCTATGCTTATTTCTATGGCAAGGAAAGAACCACCAATATGTTGGCGTTTTATGCCTTCTATCCTCTTGTTCTTTATCTTTTGATTTTTAATGGTTATGCCTACTTTTTGATGCCGGGATTTGGTATCACATCGGATTTTCTTAACAAAAGTTATCTTTATTTTATTTTCTTTGACCTTTTAATTATTCCAACATTTGTTGCTCTTTCCAAACTTCTTAATATTGATTTTAAATATTTGAGGGTCTTGGAACGAGATCGCAAATTTGGTCGGATTATGTTCTTCACTAACTTTGTTTTGATTAGTTATGTGATTCTGAACTATTCCGTAGTTGTGGCTTCGCGTTTCTTTGATTTGTACTATGCTGGCCATATTATAACCTTGATTGGATATATTGCGATTCTTTATGCTGTTTACAGTGTCAATAGATATGCAGATGAGTACTTTGAAAATGAGCGAAAAAAAGAAAATCGTCGTCACTTGGATGACCTAGAGAAGTATTCTGAGCAGGTTGAAAGCCTTTACGAAACGTTACGCAGTTTCCGTCACGACTATACTAATGTCATGATTTCGCTTAATGAAGCCATTCAGATGAAAGACATTGACCAGATTAAGATGATTTATGACAGTGTCCTTAAAGATTCTGCATCAGATCTGAATCAGCAAAAGTTTGATTTAGCAAAACTAACACGAGTGACCAACATGCCACTCAAGAGTCTTCTATCATCTAAATTGGCTGAAGCTTTTGATAAGGGAATTCAATGTCATGTTGAGGTTGAAGAGGGCGTCTTCTTCACAGATATGCGTCCACTCGACTTGATTACAATTATATCCATTCTGTGTGATAATGCTATAGAAGCTACTGTATTAGCAGATGAACCAAAATTATCTATCGCTATCTTTAAGATGGAAAATCAATCAGTTATTGTTGTTGAAAATTCAACTAAGGAAGCTTATATTGATGTAACTCCTTTGAAACAAAGAGGATTTTCAACAAAAGGAACAGGTCGAGGGTTGGGCTTGGCAAATATCGAAGAGATTCTCTTTAGATACGATAATGTCACGCTTGAAACGGAATCAGCACAACACCGTTTTGTCCAATTATTGTCTATTACACCAAAAGAAGATTAATGGGGATTTAATAAGAATTTTTAGAATTCTTGTTAATCCCTATTTTTATGTTAAAAAGTATGGTAAAATAGGGAAGTTAATCATGTGTTTTTTAATTCAGGGGGATTTATTATGTTGAAAGACGAATGGTTAGAGTACTTTGAGGCTGTGAATGGCCGAAAACCAAGACCAATCGACTTTAAAGAAGCCTTGGAACGAGGAGAGTTTGTTCTCTCTGAAGGTGCAGAGGCTAACCAAGTAGCTGATCAAGGAGAAACATCAGCTGACCAACAGTTTGAAGAAGAAACCGCAACTGCCAGAGCGCTAGCCCAGTCTCAGAAAGAGCGTGACAACGCGCAAGAGGCCATGGCAAATGCGACCCAAGAAAAGAGAAAGGCCCTATCTCAAGAGACTGTTGGTCAAGTAAGAACCATTCAGTCGGGCCGTCAGGCTGAGGATATTCAAAAAGAAGAGGAACAACGCAAACGCGTAGCAGAGGCTAAGGA
>ENA-OQJV01000140-OQJV01000140.1-human-gut-metagenome-genome-assembly--contig:-NODE-140-length-10911-cov-3.203264_pt1 | contig 10911 bp, 11 predicted proteins | sample MGYA00242616_ERZ504783 | MGnify/ENA primary metagenome ERZ504783 (study PRJEB26092, sample SAMD00036360) | human gut metagenome | host: Homo sapiens | study: EMG produced TPA metagenomics assembly of...
TCTTGACTTTTGTTTTAAGTACAAGACTCAGTTTATTTTAATTTGGTTATTAGCCATGATTTCATCGATGAAACCATATTCAAGCGTTTCTTGAGCACTCATCCAATTGTCACGTTCAGCGTCTGCATGAACTTTTTCAATTGGTTGTCCAGAATTATCTGCCAAGATTTGCTCCAAGTTATTACGTGTCTTGAGCAAGTGTTCAGCTGCGATAGCCATGTCTGTTTGTTGCGTACCGCCACCAGTACCACCCATTGGTTGGTGAATCATGTACTCTGCATTTGGCAACATGAAACGTTTACCTTTGGTACCGCTTGAAGCGATAATTGTTCCCATAGATGCTGCCATCCCCATAACGATAGTCTGAACATCAGACTTGATGAAGTTCATTGTATCAACAATGGCAAGACCAGCCGAAACGGATCCACCTGGTGTATTAACATAAAGATAGATATCTTTTGTATTGTCTTGAGCATCCAAGAACAAAGTTGGGCGATAATTGAGTTTGCCATATTATCTTCAACAGGACCTGTTAACATGATGATACGATCCTTGAGCAAACGTGAGTAAATATCATAAGAACGCTCACCGCGTGATGTTTGTTCAATTACTACAGGAATCATATGAATCCTCCTTTTAATATTGTCTTGATGCTATTATATGATTTTAGTCAAATTAGGTCAAATAAAAAACATCATTCTTAGCACTCTTTTGGAAAGAGTGCTAACCCCCCCTAAAATAATTTCACTTTAAACTTATTAATCTAGTAAAAAAAGGGAAATTTTCCCTTTTCAACTTATTTTGTACCAAAGAGACGGTCACCTGCATCTCCAAGACCTGGAACAATATAACCGTTTTCATTAAGTTTCTCATCCAATGATGCTGTGTAGATATCGATATCTGGGTGAGCATCTTGCAATTTTTTGACACCTTCTGGTGCTGCAACCAAGCAAACAAACTTGATATTAGCTGCACCACGTTTTTTAAGTGAGTCTACTGCCAAGATTGCTGAACCACCAGTCGCAAGCATTGGGTCTACTACAAAGATCTGACGTTGATCAATGTCTTCTGGTAATTTAACCAAGTACTCAACCGGCTCAAGAGTTTCCTCATCACGATACATACCAATATGACCAACTTTAGCTGCTGGTACAAGGCTAAGAAAACCATCGACCATACCAATACCCGCACGAAGGATTGGAACAATCGCTAATTTCTTACCAGAAAGTTGTTTTTGTACTGTTTTGGTAATTGGTGTTTGAATTTCAACCTCTTCGAGAGGAAGGTCACGAGATACTTCGTAACCCATAAGCATAGCAATTTCATTAACTAGCTCACGGAAGTCCTTAGTAGAAGTATCCTCACGACGGAGGATTGAAAGTTTATGTTGAATCAGTGGATGTGAAATAACTTGAAATTTACCCATAATAGTTTCTTCCTTTGCTTTATACTCACTCCATTATATCAAAAAGGCAAAAAAAACGCTTGCTTTACTGCAAACGTTTTTGAAAAGGATTATTTTTTAGGCAAATGAATCTTTCCTGTGACCAAACCATAGCCAAGAAGAGCTAGACTTGCAATTGCTGCAAAGATAGTCGCCAAGATTGAAAGAATGTTGCTGTTTGAACCTTCTGAATCACTTGGTGTCTTAGGAGTCGTAGCAAGTTTGGCAGCAACTTTAGTATTGTTGTCTTTACTTGACTCATCAGACTTAGTTACTTCATTAGCTTTATCAACTCCGTGAGACTGAACTTTTTCTCAGACTTAACTGGTTTTGGAGCTTCTGTTTCAGTCACAGACTCTTCTTTAACAGTATTCGTTGGAACAGTTGGTCCAGTTGCTACAATAGTCTTTGGTACTGGTGTCGCAATCTCTGCGGCTTGAGCTACTGGACGACGATCACCCACAGAATCTCCTGTCGAAGGTTTCACAGGGACCGCTACATGATGATCATTTGAAGAATTGTTATCATTAGAGTGGTCTCCATAATTTGGGAAAGGAGTACGAGCTGGAGAATCCGGATTCGTAGGATTTGTTGGTTTATCTTCTTTATCAGCTGATGGTTGATTATTGTCCGCTGGTTTAGAAGTGCCTGGTTTATTAGTCTTATCATCAACAGAATGGTTACCTTCTGTTGGACTTACTGGTGTTTCTGGCTTATCTGCCTTCTTGTCTTTACCATCTTTAACAGTTACAGTCAAGACACCGTGAGCTTCAGAAACGCCTGTTGAACCATCAACTGTAGGATAAGTATGTGGTTTAAGACCATAACCCGATACCGCATAATAATCTACATTAAAGTCCTCGTTTGGCAATTTAGCACTGTTTTGATCGCCTACGTGTACCAAGCTTTCACTAGATTTATCCCAAATCCAGTCACCTTGATTCGTCATCTTAGGAAGAACTTCTGTAGTATCATCTGCATTCATCTTGATAAGGAAGCTTGGAGCCCATGTTGATTTATTCTCAGCACCGGCAATTCCACCACGGTTAGTCATGTAAGAAGTTACCAAAAGAGTATCTGATGAGCCTTCAACAGGAACCGCATAGTAAGAATAGGTAGATGTACGCCAGTCAGCTGGTACAGAGGCTGTCAAGACCACACCTGAGCCATTAAGTGGACGATATTTTCCTCGGAGGCTGTCTGATACGAATCCAAGCATGACAACGTCATCACCGACAGCTTCACGCGCTGCTACAGTACCTTCAGCATCCGTAGATTTATTGATACGTGAAGCAGTGAAGAGGTAATACTTGTTACCCATCTTAACAACACTTGGACGTTCTACTTCATCAGTAACCAAGTGGCTAGTAACAAGTGGTGTGTAAAGTTCAGCTACAGATGGATTTTTCTCATTGTCGTCAAGTTTCAAGATACCAATAGAACCATTTGCCCATGAAGCAAGGTTATAAAGGTGTTTATTATTGACAATATTGAGGAATGACTTAAGGTTAAAGGCGTCATCTCCTCCATAGTTTGACCAGTTGTAGATTTGTTTTTCGCCTTGGTAGTTTTCGTCACCTGTATTTGATTCGAAAATAAGGTAGCGGCTACCGTTATCTTCAATGATGTGTGGGTCACGAAGACAGTAGTTATCTGTACGGTCTGGATTTCCATCGTGGTTGTGGTCATCGTTGAAAGTACTCATGAATTTTTGGATAACTTTGATAATGATAGTTATCCCCACCAAAGAGAATGTGGTCATTTTCAACTGACTTAATAACAACTTCGTCGTTTTCAACAGCTAGGTTAAGTGTAGCACTAGCCAATTGTTGCCAGTTCAATTTACCGCCACTAGTATCATTCTTAGTGTAGTAAAGTTGGATACTACCGTCAGAGTTTACCGTCGCTGAACCTGACCATTGTTGGTCATCTTCAAGGGCATTATAACCAAAGATTGGACCCGCATTTTTCCAATGCGTAAAGTCATTATCTCCGTATTTACTATAGAGCAAGTAAATGTGGTTTGAGTTTTTATTTGGTGCACCGGCCATTGAGATAACCAACTGATAACCGTTCCAGTTGCTTACTACACCTGACTCAGCATCTTGGACTGGCCAAGAATCCCAAACGTCGATTTCTTCTTTTTTCATCGTTTGGGCATCAACAGTGTTGAAAGCAGGCATATTGATGATTGTATCTGCTTTAAAGTAAGGAACTGCCAATTTGCTGTCTTGCTTCAAGAAGCTAGCAACGATATCTTTCAAGTTACGGTAAGTCAAGCTAGTACCTGTACCCTTGATAGCATCATCGCTAAAGTCAACTTTATTAAGTGCTTTAATTTCTTCCTCAGTCAAGGCAACGATTTGATCTGAGGTCATATTCTCTTCAACAATAGACTTGATACGACCATTAAGTTTACTAAGGTTGGCATTAGCCGCGCTGTTTTCAGAAACTTTAAGGTCTACTTCAGTGTGTGTATCAGCTGCTTCTGAGCTTGCTGTTGAAGTTGGTGCTTCTACTGCAGCCTCTGATGTATGAGCCGGAGCAGAAACTGCAGCAACAGTCGCTGAAGGTGTTGTTGCATCTGATGAAGATGTCACTACTGTGCTAGACGCCTTTTCTTCAACTACTGATGGAGTTGTGTTGCTTGGTTGTGTCTCTGTAACTGGTTTAGTTGCAACCTCTGAATGTGCAACTGAAGATTCAACTGCTTCTGAAGTTGCCACACTTGTTGCTGTTTCACTGGCTACCGTTAGAGATGCTGTGCTTGTTTCTGGTGTTGCTGTCGCAGTAGCTACCGCTGGTGCTGTTTCTGTAACTTGATCAGCTTTTACCTGAGTGGCACCCAAAAACGCCAAGGTACCAACGAGTGCTGATGTTGCCCCTACTGTGGCTACCTTACGGATGCTATAACGCATCTTTTTGCACTCTGCTTGCTTTGGTGCTACTGTATTTGACTGTGAATTAACTGTAATATCCATATAAACTCTCCTTTTAGGTTTTTACATGTTCCATTCTATCATTTTTTTATCTAAATTCCAATCTTTTTTTAATGACAAATTGATATTTTTTGTAAAAAACTATTTTTTTGTTAAAATAATAACTATAAAAACATGCAATTTAATCAGGAAATATTACTATATGGAATCAAAATATCCTTCTCTAATTTTTATTATTGCTTTTTTAATCTTATTTTTTGTTTTTATAATGAAAAATGAGAACGTTAACAATCCTTCTCCAAAAACAAATAAGGCTTCTGTGAGTCAAACCTTTCATCTAGCATCTCATAAAGGATGGTCTAACGACCTACAGACTATCGTATGGAATCAAGAAAAAAATTACTATGATATCTATTTTCTACACTCTGTGGATGGGGCTACTGATCCTTTTGGACCCAACGGTCAAGATTGGACACATACAACGACTAAAGATTTTATCACCTATAGTAAACAAGAGACTGCTATACCAGCAAAGGGTGGTGACCCTAAAGAGGGGTGGCATTCTGCTTGGACAGGTAGTGTAGTCACAGATAGTCAGGGGATTTCTGGTATCCAAAACGAAGAACCTGTCGCCTATTTTACTGGACTCATGGATGATGGAAGCCAGGCAATCTATGCTAGTGCATCAAATGACAAGGGAGCTAGCTTTACTAATTCCCTAAAAGATGGTAAACCTTTATTGACAAAGGAACAATCCTATAACGGTAAAGATTTCCGCGATCCTTATGTCTTCCACTTCAAAGACAAATTACTCATGTATGTCGCTGAAGGTAACGCCTTAGGTGTTTATCAATCTCAAGATGGTATCAACTGGACCAAAGCAGATAGCAAGGGAGACTCCAAAATCCTACCCGAAACATTTTTTAAGGGTCGTAACTGGCAGGACAACGCTCCTATCGAGTGTCCCGTTCTCAAAACAATGACAACAACTGATGATCGGGACAAGCAAGTTCTCTTTTTTGGAGCTAAGGATACAGCCTCAGGTGAAACAACTGGAACCTACTATACTGTAGGGCATTTAGATGATAAAGGCTTATTTATTGCAGACACAGAAACGAAACGCTTAGATCAAGGCTCAGACTATTATGGCGCTAACTTCACTGGAAGCGATCGAATTGAAGAAAGCAATCATAACCTTATCAGTCTTGGCTGGGTTGGTAATTGGAACTACTTCACGTCAGGCATTCACAGTGACCAAGAGGCCAAGAGTGATTTTCTAAAAACTATCGGTTTTTACGCTACACCCAGACAGCTACAACTGGATAAGGACGGTATTATTCAGTCCGCTCCCCTCTATAAAAATGAACAATTAACCCTCAAAAATCAAAACGGCAACATTTCGAGTCAAAGGCCACTCACCAGTGACAATAGAAAACCTTGGATTGATAAAAGTCACAATCAGAATGCTAATGGCCTTCTTGACCTTGCTGAAAAAAATAGTGCGGGGTATTACCAACTGCATTTTTCAAATATTAAGAAAGAAGGAGGCTATATCTACATTGATATCTGGCAAGGCTCTGATTACGTTAAAAATCGCCTACCAAATAACAAGTGGTACCTATCAGGTCTCTGCCTATGCTGCTGAACTGAACAACAGCATGGATGGTAGTCAAACTGCCTCTTCTTACTATTACGATGGACTCTTGGGTAACGGTCAAGGTTATAAAGTTGACAGTCACTATAAGGAAACTGATAATATCACTATAACGCTTATTACAGACAATCGTAGCTTGGAAATTTTCTTCCCCAATGGCCAAACTTATACTCTAGCCAGATTTAATACCTCTGACAAGCAGGATGTCAAGGTCTTCTCCACTCAGGAAGATCTTCTATTAAACTTGAAAATCTACGATGTACACTCATAACAATAATAAAAGTGATGCTGTTTGCATCACTTCAGATTGAAGACAAAGTCCTCAGAAGTTATACTTCTGGGGATTTTTCTTGCTTTGAAGGAGTATAATAAAAGAAAAAGGTATTTGATGAGGTGTTCCTATGTTTCACAAAGAAAATCCTGAATACAATCGACGTCAAGTAGGATTCTATACGCTTGATGAACTTGTGCCTAAAGACCATTTTCTAAGAAAAGTCGAGGAAACGATTGATTTCTCTTTTATTTATGATCTTGTCGAAGATAGTTATTCCTCGGATAATGGTCGCCCTAGTCTAGACCCTGTTTTATTAGTTAAAATTCCGTTGATTCAATGTTTTTATGGCATTCGTTCTATGCGCCAAACCATTAAAGATATTGAGGTGAATACGGCTTACCGTTGGTTTCTTGGCTTATCTCTGGACGATAAGGTGCCTCATTTTACAACTTACGGTAAGAACTATAGCCGACGCTTTGAAAACAAGGAAGTGTTAGCACACATTTTTAGTCATGTGCTTCATCATGTTTTGGAAGCAGGGCTCATTGATCCCTCAGAAATCTTCATTGATGGGACCCATATCAAGGCAGCTGCTAATAATCATAAGTACAAAACTGTTGTTATTGATCAAAAAGCTAAATTCATGAGTGAACAACTGGAGATTGAGATTAATTTAGATAGGAAAAAACACGCAAAAAAGTTCTTAAAGCCCGCCAAAAAAGGCGAGGCTAAACCTAAGAAACAATCAACGACAGACCCAGACAGTGGTTGGTTTCATAAGGGGGAACATAAGGAAGTCTTCGCTTACAATGCTCAAGTAGCTTGTGATAAACACGGCTGGGCCTTAGCTTATACGGTTGAAGCAGGAAACATCCATGATAGTCAGGCTTTCTCTGCTCTTTTTGTCAAACTAGAACCATTCTCACCTGAATTCATTATTGCGGATTCAGGCTATAAAACACCTAGTATTGCCAAGTTTCTTCTAGAAAAAGGGATTACACCAGTTTTCCCTTACACTAGACCAAGAGGTAAGAAAGATTTTTTACGTCCAAAAGACTTTGTCTATGACGAGCATTTTGATTGTTATCTTTGTCCAGAGAACCATGTATTAACTTATCGTACAACCACACGTGAAGGTTATCGAGAGTATAAAAGTAATCCTAAAATTTGTAAGACCTGTCCCTTGTTAGCGATTTGTACTGAAAGTCGCCAGCACCAAAAAGTTGTTGTGCGTCATATTTGGAAAGATGCCCTAGAAGTCTGTGAAGATATTCGCCATCAAAGTGGTATGAAAGAACGGTATCAACACCGGAAAGAAACGATAGAACGGTTATTCGGAACAGCTAAAGAATATCATAACTTACGTTATACCAGAGAAAAAGGAAAGTCCAAAATGGAAGCTAAGGTTGGGCTTACTTTAGCGTGTCTAAATATCAAAAAATTGGTAAAAATGATGACAGGAAAGACCTATAATTTTACCCAAATATCTCAATATTATTGGATTATAGGAGAATTAGGTAAGAATATAAAAAAAGACAAACATCAAAAAACGATGTTTGTCTTCATTCTGAAGTGATGCTGTTTGCATCACTTTTATTATTTTCCAAAGACAGAAACGAGACGTTTAACTCCTTCGGCAACAACTGTAGTTGGCGTAGCTACGTTAAAGCGGAAATGTTTTTCTCCTTCGGAACCAAAAGTAATACCGTCATTTAGCACTACCTTGGCTTCTTCTTTAAGCAAACGTCCAAGTTCATTATGGTCTTGATCATAAGCTGAAAAATCAAGCCATACCAAGTAAGTTCCCTCAGGTTTCATGACCTTGATATTAGTCTTTTCACTAAGTTCTTTGGTTAAAAGGTCAATATTAGTTTCAAAGACAGTTTTCAATTCCTCTAACCAAGGTTGCCCATAGGTCAGAGCTGCTTGGGTTGTAATCAAACCAATGGTTGGAATTTCATGTTGATTATTTGCCAACTGCTTTTGTTTAAAGGCTTTACGTAAGTCTTCATTTTCAATGATAGTAAAACTGTTTTTGGTACCAGCAATATTAAAGGTTTTAGTAGCCGAACTAAGCACCAAGGTAAAGTCCTTGTAAGCATCTGAAATTGTATTCATAGAGATGTGCTTATTCCCATATAGGGCTAAGTCTTGGTGGATTTCATCAGATACCAAGAGAACACCATGTTTCTGACACAAATCTGCTACCTTGGTCAATTCTTCTTTAGTCCAGACACGCCCACCTGGGTTATGTGGGCTACAGAAAACATAAAGTTTAACATCATTCTCGACGATATCACGTTCCAATTGTTCAAAATCAATTTCGAAATGGCCATTAACCTTAACAAGACTATTTTCAATCAACCGACGATTATTCAAGCGGACAGAACGAGCAAAAGGTGGATAAACTGGTGTGTTGATGAGAACAGCATCACCTTCTTTGGTAAAGGCTTGAATAGCCGTTGAAATAGCTGGAACAACACCTTCAATGAGAACAATACTCTCTTTATCAACGACGTAACCGTGTTGATTTTTTTCCCAATTAATGATGGACTGATAAAGCTCTTCACTTGGATAAGGATAACCAAAAATATGTGTCTCAGCATAGTTGATAACTGCATCCCTAATCTCAGGAACAGGTAGGAAGTCCATATCAGCAACCCAAAGCTCAAGTAGTTCTGGATTACTTTCGGCTTCGTGCCATTTCATGGTATTTTGATCCAAGCGATTTGGTTGTGTTGTAAAATCATAACGTGTCATAGATAACTCCTTAAAGACTAAGGGCATTTTCCAAGTCAGCAATCAAATCTTGTGCTGCTTCAATACCAATTGAAAGACGAAGCAAGTCGTCTGTCAAACCATAGGAAGCACGCACATCACTTGGAATATCTGCGTGGGTTTGTGTCGTTGGGTAGGTAATCAAGCTTTCGACACCACCTAGACTCTCCGCAAAGGTAAAGACCTTTAGGGAATTGATAATGGTAGGAATCTTGTCTTGATTAGCCACTTTGAAGGAAATCATACCACCCTTACCTGGATAGAGGACTTCCTTAACAGCTGGTGACTTTTTCTAAGAAAGCTACAACTTCTTGAGCATTGGCTGTTGATGCCTCCATACGAAGTTTTAAAGTCTTAAGACCACGCATAAGCATATAGCTATCAAATGGTGACAAGGTAGGACCAGTCGTATTGAGGTTATAATAAAGTTTATCGTAGAATTCTTGATTACTGGTCACAACAACACCAGCCAAAACATCATTATGACCTGATAGGTATTTAGTAGCTGAATGGACAACGATATCAGCACCTTGAGTAAGTCGGGGTTTGATAGATTGGGCTATAGAAAGTATTATCAACAATCACCACCGCACCCTTGTCATGAGCAATTTTGGCCACTTTTTCAATATCAAACTCAATCATAAGTGGGTTTGTCGGTGTTTCGATGTAGACAATATCGGTATCTTCTGTAATAGCCGAAATCATCTCATCTTCTGTATTTGTGTATTCAAAAAAGAAACGACCTTCTTTTTCCTTGTCATTAAACCAACGGAAAGAACCTCCGTAAAGGTCACGCGCAGCTACAACCTTACTGCCTACTGGGAAAATTTCAAAGGCCAAAACAATGGCGCTCATCCCTGAACTTGTCGCAATAGCATAATCTGCTTTTTCAATAGCTGCAAGTGTTTTTTCCACTGTTGCGCGTGTTGGATTTTTAGTTCGTGTATAGTCAAAACCAGTAGAATGGCCAAATTCTGGATGTTGGTAAGTTGTTGAAAAATGAATTGGTGAAGCCAAGGCTCCTGTTGCTTCATCCGAATTGATTCCTGCGTGTGCCAAAACGGTTTCTAATTGATATTCTTGTGTCATAATGTGCCCTTTCTACATGGTAAAGTGGATATGCTCCATATCTATGACCTCTATTTTATCACTATTTTCTGAAAATAATGGTAAGTTCATCATACGGATTCTTGATAGTTAGTTATAGTTTATTTCTATAACCTAAAAAGACAGATAGATACTGACTCTAATTTAAAATAAGCCCAATTTTTGAGATTTTCGAAAGTAGGTTTTCAAGCATCAAAAAGTGCCTGAAACATTATCGTTTCAGGCGCTAAGAAATGATTTAAAAGTCTTGCTTCAATCTAAGGTATGCCACTGACTTACTTTTTATCAAATAAGCGATATCTGATTTCTTCCAAAGCCATAATAACAAACGGACAAGCAAGTAAATAGAGCCAATCATCAAGTCCAATAGGCGCGGTGTTAAATAACGTGTGGAAGAAAGGCACGTAAGACAGGATGATAAAGAGAACAATTTCTAAAACAATCCCTAAGCTAATAATCCGATTAGCAAATGGTTTAACTTGGAATATAGACCCTCTACCTTTACGGCTATTCATTGCCATACCAATTTGGGTAAAGATAATAGCACCTAAGGTCATAGTGGTTGCCTCTCGATAAAGAGGACCTGAGCTGGCCAAATGGTTTAAATTACCTTGATTAACCCAATAATTAAGGAAGAAAGCCCCCATAGCTAAGGCTGCTTCAATCAGTCCATACCAGACAAAGCTTAATCAATAATTGTCGATTGAGCAAGCGA
>ENA-OQJV01000141-OQJV01000141.1-human-gut-metagenome-genome-assembly--contig:-NODE-141-length-10903-cov-3.233482_pt1 | contig 10903 bp, 13 predicted proteins | sample MGYA00242616_ERZ504783 | MGnify/ENA primary metagenome ERZ504783 (study PRJEB26092, sample SAMD00036360) | human gut metagenome | host: Homo sapiens | study: EMG produced TPA metagenomics assembly of...
GTGTCGTCCTTGTCGTTACCCCATTTGCGACAGAAAAAGAAGTGGACGGTGTTCCTGTCTTCACAGATAAAGCGGATTTGGTTTGGCTTTGACGCAGATGTCTGGGTGGATTTCACTATGCCAGCTGTTGCCTATGAAAATACTCGTTTTGCTTTGGAGAATGGTTTTGCACCAGTTGTGGGTACCACAGGATTTACTGAAGCACAAATTCAGGAATTGACAGACCTTTCTAAAGACAAGTCTATTGGTGGTTTGATTGCACCTAACTTTGCTATTGGTGCTATCCTTCTTATGAAGTTTGCGGTAGAAGCTAGTAAATATTTCCCAGATCTTGAAATCATTGAGCTTCACCATGACAAGAAAAAAGATGCGCCTTCAGGTACAGCGGTGAAAACAGCTGAACTTATCCGTGAGGTTCGCGAAACAAAACGTCAAGGTGCTGAGGATGAGGTGGAAACACTTGCTGGAGCACGTGGTGCTGAGTTTGATGGTTTCCGTATTCACAGTGTGCGTTTGCCAGGACTTGTGGCTCACCAAGAGGTTATCTTTGGTGCTCAAGGAGAAGGTTTGACCTTGCGTCATGATTCTTATGACCGTATTTCCTTTATGGGTGGGGTTAACCTCGGTATTAAAGAAGTGGTTAAACGTGATCAGCTTGTTTATGGTTTGGAACATTTACTATGAGATTAAGTTATTTGCCTTCTGAGTTTCAGAAGGCTTTACCAATATTAGAGAAGATTAAAGCAGCGGGTTTTGAGGCTTACTTTGTTGGTGGTTCGGTACGAGATGCCCTTCTTAACCGTCCCATTCATGATGTAGACATTGCTTCGTCTTCATATCCTGAGGAGACCAAGCAGATCTTCGAGCGTACGGTGGATATCGGTATTGAGCATGGGACCATTTTTGGTCTTGGAAAAATGGCGGTGAGTATGAGGTGACGACCTTCCGAACAGAGGACGTCTATGTAGATTATCGTCGTCCGTCTAGCGTGTCCTTTGTGCGTTCATTGGAAGAAGATCTTAAGCGTCGTGATTTTACAGTCAATGCTTTTGCTCTTAATGAAAATGCTGAGATTATCGACAAGTTTGATGGTCTTACTGATTTGGACAATCATGTTTTGAGGGCTGTTGGTAAGGCTGAGGAACGCTTTAACGAGGATGCCCTTCGTATCATGCGAGGACTACGTTTTGCAGCGAGTTTAGACTTTGATATCGAAGAAAAGACTTTTCAGGCTATGACCAGCCATGCCCCACTTCTGGAAAAGATTTCGATTGAGCGAAGTTTCATCGAGTTCGATAAGTTGCTTTTGGCCCCACATTGGAAAAAGGGAATCAAGGCACTTCTAGCGACTAAGGCTTATCAGTACCTTCCGGATTTTCAAGAAACTGCTGAAGAATGGCAGTCTTTTGTGGCAGACTATGTGGAGGACTTTAGATTTACAAGTTCTGAACAGGCTTGGGCGGCAACTCTTTTGGCTCTCAAGCATGATAATCCACGCTCTTTCCTTAAAAAATGGAAGACGTCTGTTAATTTCCAAAAGACAGTTCAGTCCTTGATTGAGATTTTCAATTTCCGTTTGGAGAGAGCCGTGACTAAACAAGATGTTTATCAGTATGGTAAGGAGCTCTTAGAGGCGGCTGAAACTTTGAGACAGGCTCAGGGCTTGGACGTCGATTATGAGCGTATTGCCGATTTGGATGGTCAGTTGCTCATCCATGATAAGCACGAAATCGTTGTGAATGGTGGCACACTGATGAAGGAGCTAGGATTCAAACCTGGTCCGGACCTTGGACGTACACTTAAAGCCATTGAAAATGCCATCGTTGATGGGAAACTAGCTAATGACAAGGAAGCTATTATGGCCTTTGTTCAAGCTATGAAATAAGTCTACAGACGTTATAAAAATGACACACCGCTACAGAGCATGCGTAGGATCCGTAGCGGTGTTATTTGTAAGAAGGAAGTAAGATGTCAGATTTTATTGTTGAAAAATTAACCAAGTCCGTTGGAGACAAGACGGTTTTTAAAGAGATTTCATTTATTATCCATGATTTGGATCGTATTGGGATTATTGGTGTCAATGGGACAGGTAAGACAACCTTGTTAGATGTTGTCTCTGAGCGTATTGGTTTTGATGGTGATGTGTCACCTTTCACTAAGGCTAATGGCTATAAGATTGCTTATTTGACTCAGGAGCCAGAATTTGATGATAGCAAGACAGTGCTTGATACGGTCTTGTCATCAGACCTTCGTGAGATGGCTTTGATTCGTGAATATGAAACCCTTATGGCAGATTATTCTGAGGAGAATCAGGCTCGCTTGGAGAAGGTTATGGCTGAGATGGATAGTCTAGATGCTTGGTCCATTGAGAGCGAGGTTAAGACAGTCTTGTCTAAGTTGGGATTGTCAGACCTCTCGCAAAAGGTCGGGGACCTCTCAGGTGGTCTTCGTCGTCGTGTGCAGTTGGCTCAGGTTCTCTTGAATGATGCAGATCTCCTGCTCTTGGATGAGCCAACCAACCATTTGGATATTGATACTATTGCTTGGTTGACGAATTTTCTCAAGTCTTCTAAAAAGACGGTACTCTTTATTACCCACGACCGTTATTTCTTGGACAATGTAGCCACACGTATCTTTGAGTTAGACCAGGCTAATCTGATTGAATACCAGGGGAATTATCAAGACTATGTGCGTCTAAAGGCCGAACAAGATGAACGAGATGCAGCAGCCCTTCACAAGAAAAAGCAACTCTATAAGCAGGAGTTGGCATGGATGCGAACGCAACCACAGGCACGTGCGACTAAACAACAAGCTCGTATCAATCGCTTTAAGGATCTTAAGGGTGAGGTTCACCAAACGGTCAATAATGAGGATCTTGAAATTAACTTTGAGACTAGCCGTATTGGTAAGAAGGTAGTGAACTTCGAGCATGTCGATTTTGCTTATGAAGATGGCAAGCAAATTCTCAGTGATTTCAATCTTATCATGCAAAATCGTGATCGTATCGGTATTGTTGGGGATAATGGTGTCGGGAAATCGACCTTGCTCAATCTGATTAATGGTGACCTTGTGCCTACAGCTGGTGTCCTAGATATTGGTGAGACGGTACGTATTGGTTATTTCTCACAGCAAATTAAAGATATGGATGAGAGTAAGCGTGTCATTAACTACTTGCAAGAAGTTGCAGATGAAGTTAAGACAACGGTTGGAACAACCAGTGTCACAGAGCTCTTGGAGCAATTCCTTTTCCCTCCGTTCTACCCATGGGACACAGATTGCCAAGCTCTCTGGTGGGGAAAAGAAACGTCTTTATCTACTTAAGATTCTGATTGAAAAGCCCAACGTTCTGCTCTTGGATGAGCCGACAAATGATTTGGACATTGCAACTTTGACGGTTTTGGAAAACTTCCTTAATGGTTTTGGCGGCCCTGTCGTTACCGTTAGTCACGACCGCTATTTCTTGGACAAGGTAGCTAACAAGATTCTAGCCTTTGAAGAGGGTGGTGTTCGAGAGTTCTTTGGTAACTACACAGACTACCTTGATGAAAAAGCCTTCTTACAAGAGCAATCAGCCCTCCTCGAGAGGAAAAAGAAGCAAGCTAGCGTTAAAGTTGAGAAAGTTAAAGAAGACAAAAAAACGCATGAGCTACTTTGAAAAACAAGAGTGGGCGACCATCGAAGACGAGATTGCTGACCTTGAAGCCAAAATCGAAGAGATTGAAGCAGCTATGCTTGAAAATGCTAGCGATTATGGACAGTTAGCTACCCTTCAACGTGATTTGGATGCTGCCAACGAAACTTTACTTGAAAAGTATGAACGTTATGAGTATTTGAGTGAGCTAGAGGGATAAGCTCTTTAGTAATCAAAGTATGACAAAAGCCCTGCATTTGCAAGGCTTTTTTATGTTTATGTAGTGTCTAGTTTCTTCCTACCACAAGCGGAATGAAAAGGAGAGGATTGAGACACCCGCAAAGATAATTAAGGAAGCTACCAAGCGCCCAATAAGAAAGGCTGAGAAAAACGGAGCACTAAAGAGCAAGAGCCCAAATACCAGACAAATCAAGGCGATTGACAGGGCAGGTTGTCCTGAGAAGCCGAATTGACGTTGACGATAAGCTTGAAAGCCTTGTGTAAAGGCTGAGACAAGGAGCCACCAAGCGATAATAGTTACAGCTACACCTGAGAGCACCCATGCTGATGTTGATAGCAAAATAATTCCAAAAACAATGGAAATGATACTCTGAAGCAGTTGGAAGAAGGAGCGGTTTTCGTTATCTCGTTTAAAATAAACCATAAGACTTGAAACACCAGATACCAGCATTACTAGGGCAAATAGCCAACCAACGATGGCAAGAAGATTTGTAGGATTAGCGAAGAAAAAGACACCCAAGAGTGTAATGAGAATTCCACTAATCAATATAAAACTTTTCATAGGATACCTCTTATTAATTTTTCTTAATACTACTATGTAAGTATCAAATTGTCAAACAAAGAACTAGTTTAGAGTGGCTTAAAGACCTAGTTTAGAGTGGCTTGATGAGATAAGTGTAGGTGGCAGCTTTTCTGGTTCTCGTAGCTACCTGACGACCTGTTTTTTGGAAGAGGTGTTTAAAGCGGCGCAAGAAATTTGTGGAATCCATCTTGAGGTAGTCTTCATTAAAGGTACCAAAAAGTTGACGGTAGGTAGTCAAAGTGTTTTCCTCGGGCATAATGGAAAGGATAGTTGGATAGTATTCGAGTCGTCCCTTGATACGTTCCATAGCTGTTAAGAGGATTTCCCAGTGGTCAAAGGCGAGGTCATCATGTGACAGTGTCTTATCGCCATCAACAAGTTGCAGTCGACCGTCTACCATGGCGATGTCTAACCAATGCGTAGACGCCGCATCGTCGGCAGCCTTTTCCACTTGAATGTCATTAAAGGTCATAAAGCAGAGATAAGCCACTGTAATGGTCCACATTCGAGGATCACGATAAGGTGTTCCCACTGTAATGAGTTGCTCAATGTGGTCAGGGTTGAGTTTAACGGATGTTTCCTCCTGTACCTCACGACAGACAGCTAGATTGAGATCTTCTTGCTCCTGAACGAAGCCACCACTGAGGGCGTATTTCCCCATGAAGGGATGGTTTTTTCGCTTGATAAGTAAGGTTTGGACTCTTCCTTCATAATAGCGGAAGATGACCGAGTCAACGGTCACTGAGGGCTTAACGTACTTATCCACTTCCTCTCGCCGATAGATATCCAAAAATTCCTTTTCACTACCAGAGTTTTCGAAGGTTTTTGTCATAGGTTTCCTCCTTTGTTTATTGTAAGTTCAAATGATGATTGCTTTACATCAGTCTTCTAAATCTCGATGTGTAGACGTTTCTTGATTGCTTTTTTGGCATTGTGGTAGTTGTCCGCAAAGAAGCTGTCGCTATTGCTATTTTCCCCTAAAATAACGATTTTATCCTTGAATGGTGATAGGAGGTCTAGGAGGTGCTGGGTAAACCAGTCACGTGTTTGATTATCAGCCATAGTCATGTCACGGAAACCATCATCTACATAGTTTGATTTTGGCAGGATCACAAAAATCAAATCCCACTTTTCACGGGCCTGGGTTACCTGATAGAGGCGATCCAACATGTCGAACTCTTCTTGGGAGATATTTTCTTTCAAATAGTAGTCAATATAGACCTTAGTGACTGTTGAATTGGTATCGGCAAAGATAAGTCCTGAGTGTTGCCCTTTGTCAATGATATCAGAGGTCTGGGCGTATTGATCTGTTAGGAGATGAATATAGTCGTTGGTATCTAATTCATCATCTCGTACATTGTACTTTTCTTGATATTCCCTAGCATATTCCAGAGAGCAGGGAGCATTGTAAGTGCGGGCCAAATCCTTAACAAGAGTAGTCTTTCCACCGCTAGCAGAGCCCACAACAAGGACCTTGCGCGTAAAGTGGCGACGGAAAGGCTTGGTGATAAAACGCCAATTTTCCATCGGATTGTCTCGAATCTCAGTAGCAGAGATATTGATAATAGACCGTTCGATGAGTTCTACCTGAGCTTGAGGGTAATAGCGATTGAGCTCAGTTACATACTCTGGCTCTCCAACATAGAAGGTAATCTTTTCAGGATCATCCGTATTCTTAGCGATAAGCTCTTTGACACGATTAACCCAAAGGCACCCAGCCCGTCTGGATAGGCTGGCATCCCAGCTTCGTCTAGTTTATCCACAACGACTAATTCATCATCATAGAAGACTTCTCGAACATAACGGAAACGTCGATTGAGTGATAGGCCTGCGCGTGTCCCACGATCTTCTTGTGTGTTGCTGCCACTTACGATGACGAGCACATTGTCCATTACCGTCACGTTTTGCCTTGGTAATGAGGTCAACGTGTCCAACGTGCATTGGAGCGAAAGTTCCAAAAACAATGCCGATGCGCTTTCCTGATAAATGTTTTCTTTTCATAAAAAATGATCCTTTTTGAGATTTAGTAAAATTACTAAATTTATGATAGCATAGTTGGTAATCTTTGTAAATGTAAAAATAGTAAATTTACTAAATTATTTTCAACACATTTTAGCCTTAAAGTTCAAAAAAGTTTAAAAAATTTTGGAGAAAAACCAGAAAAACAGAATCCGCTTACATTGTTGAATTGATAACATTTTAGGATTAACTAAAAAAAGAGAGGTCACTTGCTATGTCATAAAACCTAACATAAAAATCAAATAAATAGCAGAAAATACTTGACAAGAAGATTCTGAAAATTTATACTATTCATGTAATTAAATTACTAAGGTAATTATTTGAAAGGAAACATTGATATGACAACAGGTAAAGAGTACGTTGCTAGCGTTTTTGAAAAAGTGAAAGCTCAAAATGGCCATGAGGCTGAGTTCCTTCAAGCAGTTGAAGAAGTTTTCGATTCACTTGTTCCTGTCTTCGATAAATATCCTAAATATATTGAAGAAAACCTTTTGGAACGTTTGGTTGAACCAGAACGTATCGTTTCATTCCGTGTGCCATGGGTTGACGATAAAGGACAAGTACAAGTAAACCGTGGTTTCCGTGTACAATTCTCATCAGCTATTGGTCCTTACAAAGGTGGTCTTCGTTTCCACCCATCAGTAAACCAATCAATCATCAAATTCCTTGGTTTCGAACAAATCTTTAAAAACTACATTGACTGGTCAACCAATCGGTGGTGGTAAAGGTGGATCAAACTTCGATCCTAAAGGTAAATCAGATAACGAAATCATGCGTTTCTGCCAAAGCTTCATGACTGAATTGAGCAAACACATTGGTGCAGATACAGACGTACCTGCAGGTGATATCGGTGTTGGTGGACGTGAAATTGGTTACCTCTACGGCCAATACAAACGTCTTCGTAACGAGTACACAGGTGTTCTTACTGGTAAAGGTTTGAACTGGGGTGGATCACTTGCTCGTACAGAAGCAACTGGTTACGGTGCTGTTTACTTTGCAGAACAAATGCTTAATGCACGTGGTGAAAACTTTAACGGTAAAACAGCAGTTGTTTCAGGTGCTGGTAACGTTGCCATCTACGCTATCGAAAAATTGCAAAGTCTCGGTGCTAAAGCGGTAACATGTTCTGACTCATCTGGTTTTGTTTATGATCCAGACGGAATCGACGTTGACTTGTTGAAAGAAATCAAAGAAGTTAAACGTGAACGTATCGTTAAATATGCAGAAGCACGTCCAAACGCAACCTTCACACCTGCTGGTGGTGAAAAGACAGTTTGGTCAGTTAAAGCTGACTTGGCATTCCCATGTGCAACTCAAAATGAATTGGATGAAACAGATGCAGAAACACTTGTAGCAAATGGTGTATTGGCTGTTTCAGAAGGTGCTAACATGCCTTCAACTTTGGGAGCTATTGATGTCTTCCTTAAAGCTGGTGTATCATTTGGTCCTGCCAAAGCTGCTAACGCTGGTGGTGTTGCTGTATCAGCTCTTGAAATGGCACAAAACAGCGGACGTACACAATGGACATTCGAAGAAGTTGATGCTAAACTTTACGATATCATGAAAGGTATCTACGAAAATGCAGCAGCAGCTGCTAAAGAATTTGGTCATGAAGGTAACCTTGTTGTGGGTGCCAACATCGCTGGATTCCTTAAAGTTGCAGACGCTATGTCAGCTCAAGGTATTGTTTAATTAACAGCCTTGACCTGATTAATAAGCCTCTCGATAAAATAAGAAAAGAAGCCTGCGGGTTTCTTTTTTTGTTTTTGTGACTTTAAGTCCGTTTCGCTCCGAAGGTGCGAAACAAATAAACCACCCGCTATGCGGGTGCGCATCGAAGGTTATACCGTCATAACAAAAACACTCCAAACGAGTTACAATATGGGTGTTCAAGCCAATTGTAAAACGAAAGGAGTTAAGACTATGGCGCAAAAAGCTCACAGTTTATCACATACAAAATGGATGTGTAAGTACCACATTGTATTTACACCTAAGTATAGACGAAAAATAATCTATAATCAATATAGGAGTAGTCTGGGAGAGATTTTTCATAGACTATGCCAATATAAAGGCGTTGAAATAATAGAAGGCCACTTAATGCCAGATCATGTCCATATGTTAGTAAGTATACCACCACGAATGAGTGTAGCTAGTTTTATGGGATATTTAAAAGGTAAAAGTGCCTTAATGATGTTTGATAAACACGCTAATTTAAAATATAAATTTGGGAACAGACATTTTTGGGCAGAAGGATATTATGTAAGTACGGTAGGACTTAATGAAGCCACAATTAAGAAATATATCCAGGAACAAGAGAAGCATGATATCGCTTTGGACAAATTAAGCGTTAAAGAATATGAAAATCCCTTTAGGGATAACGGTAAGTAATGCGAATGCCTCTTTGAGAGGCTTGTGACGAGTCAAAAGCAATAAGGCTTGAACAAAGTGAAAGCCAGCGTCTTTAGGCGCTGGCTGGTATTATGGGCTTATAGCCCTTGATCAAACCACCCGTTAGTGATATGATACCTCTTAAGTAGACAAGGTAAATACCTAAAATCTACTTAAGAGGTATTTTTATGTCTAGAAGAGAAAGGTTCACCCCATACGAGAAAGAACAAGCTTGTCTCGATTATATTAATGGTAATCGTTCCAGATCTGAGATATGTAACTGTCTCCATATTTCCACAAGGACGATTCAAGATTGGGCTGCCATCTATAAAAAATATGGGATTTTAGGATTCACAAAGAAAACAAAAAACCGTTCCTATTCAAAAGAATTTAAAATGGAACTTGTAGAAAAATGTATTAGTGGTGAGGCTTCATCTATTGATTTAGGTCATCAGTATGATATTTCTTCAGGACTTTTAAGAAAGTGGGTTAGGATGTATAATGCCAATATAGAACTTAAGGATTACAATCCAAAACGGGAGGTCTATATGGCAAAAGCAAGACGTAAAACCACTATTGATGAACGCAAAGAGATTGTCAACTATTGTATTGAACATAATCGCAATTATAAGGAAACGGCATCACTTTATGATGTTTCTTATAGCCAAGTGTATTCGTGGGTGAAAAAGTATGATAGTGATGGTGAAGAAGGTTTAGTTGACAAAAGGGGTCATCACAAACTAGATGATGAGGTTGATGAATTAGAACGTTTACGAAGAGAAAATGTGCGCTTAAAACGTCAGTTAGAAGAAAAGGATATGGCTGTTGAACTCTTAAAAAAAGTGAAAGAATTCGGAAGGATGTGAGGCTAGGGAAACAGCGCCACGAATCAAAATACTTAGCGATTGAAGACTTCAACACAAATAAAGGGTGGAGCATTAGCTGGATGTGTCATCAGCTCGGCATTACGAGGTCTGCATTTTATAAATGGAAACATAGAATAGTTCCAGAACAAGAACAATTAAACAGCGAAATTGCGGAATTAATTAAAGAATATGACGAACGTTTTTCACACATCTTGGGATACCGAAGAATGACCGATTGGATCAATCATTTCAATCATACGAATTACTCAAGAAAGAGAATTCACCGAATTATGAAAATACTCGATATTCACGCTTTTATCCGTAAGAAAGGAAAAAATACAAGACTGCCAAGTCTGAAGAAACTGCAGAAAATAAGTTATCAAGAAACTTCTATACGACTGCTCCGAACAAAAAATGGGTAACAGATGTTACAGAGTTTAAGATTCCTAACTCTCATAAGAAACTTTATCTGAGTGCCATACTTGATTTATATGACCGCTATCCTATTGCTTTTGTCATAAGTGGTCGAAATGACAATCGGCTAGTCTTCAAAACATTTGACAAAGCTATTGAAAAAAATCCCACAGCTAAGCCTATATTTCACAGCGATAGAGGGTTTCAATATACCAATAAAAACTTTCAAAAAAAGCTGAAAGATACTGATATGATTCAATCCATGTCAAGAGTAGGCCATTGTATTGATAACGGACCAATAGAAGGTTTTTGGGGAATTATAAAATCGGAAATGTATCAGATGTATGAGATTTCAGATGAGGCCTCCCTCCGATATGCCATCAAAGACTATATCCGATTTTACTGTCAAGAGCGTCCACAAAGCAGATATGACTGTAGAACGCCTTTGGAAGTCAGAAACGCTGCCTTAACATCAGAACATCCTTTGTCATACCCAATCGCTAAGAATAACAAAATTGAAAAGTACAAGTCAAAGTGGTCTGCATAAAAAAACAGCCGTACATTTATTTTGTACGACTGACCTTCAAAAACAGACACTTTTTTAGATATTTAACCTGTCTACTTGACAGGGGGCATATCAATCTGCATTTAGAAAGTTACAGAGAAACGGATTATACACCAAAACAGAAAATCGAACTGTGAAGTATCTGAACAATTTAATAGAACAAGATCATAGGCCAATTAAGCGACGGAATAAATTTT
>ENA-OQJV01000142-OQJV01000142.1-human-gut-metagenome-genome-assembly--contig:-NODE-142-length-10761-cov-2.422795_pt1 | contig 10761 bp, 8 predicted proteins | sample MGYA00242616_ERZ504783 | MGnify/ENA primary metagenome ERZ504783 (study PRJEB26092, sample SAMD00036360) | human gut metagenome | host: Homo sapiens | study: EMG produced TPA metagenomics assembly of...
CAGCCAGTTCAATATGTCCCGGAACCATAATTTTATCGAATCCTGATGCATCAAATGTTTCCTTATAAAAACTCAACCGGTCTTTCCATCACATTTTTGCTGTAAGCGAACTCCCATTGACCATTTAATGACTGTAATAATGGATTTTTTCTTTTTTCTATGTCCGAATAATCCAGATAATAGCAATGATCACTATGTGGTTCCAATTGATTTACCTTAAACACTTCCGGATTATCAAGCCATTTCATATCAGCGTTCATATTTTTCCTCACTTTCCAATTATTAATATATAAAACCAAGAACAATAACTGCGTTGCTACATCTAAGATATAACAAAACCCTTGTAAAGAGCAATGTAATAAATTGTACAAATCATGCACTAAATGATACTGTTATAATTATTATGAAATGAGGGTCAAAAGGTATCATTGATGCTTGCATGCAATTTAAAAAGCTCCCGTGCATTGCACAGAGAGCTTTTTAGTCTGGTTAGTACAAACATATATTAATACGCGAATTATATGATGACACTTGCTTTCCCTTTTTTTCAAATCTTTGGATTCTTGTAATAACCTGATATTCCATCTGCAGCTTGTCCGATGAACAAGAGTATACATAAGGTTCAAAACCGGTATATTCATCATCCCCTTGCGTATAATTATTCCCATAATAAAAATTCTCTATTATATTTGTCTCAAAGGAAGAATCTATTTTTGATTCAGACTCTTTTGGATAACCCATAGAATAATCACTGCCATATGTCTTTGCATATAAATCTCTCATCACTGCAGCCTGTGCCTTAGGACTATCCACATCTGCACAATAATATGTAATATAAAACGGTACTCCAAGCACCGCATCAACAGCAGCCAGCATTCTCGTATCTTCAAATGATATTATAAATATCCACGCCGATAATTCCTTGCTTATATCCGATGTTACAAAATAATCTGATATTGTGTTGTCAAAGCTATCATCCAAAGCAACTGCTGCACCATATTGCCAAGGAGCTGCTTCATATGTCTGTTCTGTTTCGCTGTCTGTATCCTTTGAATAGTTACTTTCAAGGCTTTGGAGCATAACTATATCGTCTTCACCGAGCATCTGCATAATACCTGACTGCTTCTGCAGCTCACAGGCACCCTTCAGAAAAGTCTTAATAGCCGTATAAGCCTGTCCCACCGGAATCTCAGTATCCAACGGTTCCCTTTTCTCACTATATTTCCCATTCCACAGCTCATTTACATTATCCTGCATCAGAGACATCATCTTAGTAAGCCTCTCTTCAGCTGAAATAGAATGGCTGTATGGGCTTATATCTGCGTTGCTTATTGTAGTACTCGTTTTGGCAATTTTTGCTGCTTTAAGTGAAATCAGATAATTCGGTATCATATTTCCCGCACATACAACTGCCAGAATAATGCATATACACACTATTCCCTTGATTTTATCCGGTTTTTTATCAATACATTTGCGCACTGATAAATGCTTACTTCTCATCCAATGCCTCCGCTTTCATGTCAAAATACACCTTGGTTCCTTTACCTGACTCACTCTCATAATGGATTTTTATATGATGCAGCTTAGCAATCCTTGATACAAGTGCAAGCCCAAGCCCTGCTCCATGCTCACTTCTTGATCGTGACTTGTCAACCATATAAAAAGCCTCTGTAATGCGCTCTATATCTTCAGGCGGTATTCCTCTTCCATTGTCCGAAACTGCAATACGATAAATACTGTGCGAAATAAGTCTGCCTGATACATCTACCTTGCTGCCTCCTGATTTCACTGCATTGTCTATCAGATTAAGAAGCATGGTCTTAAACAGATCATATTCCAGCCACACCCATGCCTCATCCGCACTGTACACAATCTCTGTATTATGCTTTCTTGCCGCTTCATGTGCGGTTTCCACACAATCTGCTATAATCTCAGATATTCTTGTTTCTTCAAGCCTGAAATCATTTTTATCAAGAGTGATAAGCTCCAGCAGCTTAAATGATAATGCTTCAAGCCTCATGCCCTCATTCAGTATGACTCCGGCAGCACTGTGCACCTCATCCTCAGACAGTTTTTTCTGATACAGGGTATCGGCATATCCTATAATTGATGTCATTGGGGTTTTGAGCTCATGTGCGAAGTTTGCAGTAAAATCCTCCTGCTTCTTTGCCGCCATCTGAAGTTCATAAACTTTGCTTTCAAGGTTTTTCGCAAGCTCGTTGAAAGCCCTCGCAAGCTCACCTACTTCATCCTTTGTCTTTACATCACTTCTTGCTGTGTAATCACCATCTGCAAATTTTTTGGTGGTGGCTGTTAATCCGGCAAGAGGCTTTGTAATCATCCAGGAAAGTATCAATATGACCATCATACCAACAGCAAGTATAACAATGTAGTACATGCTACATCTATACCTAAGCTCCTTTGACTCATCGAAAACCGGTGTAATATCACTTTCCGTTATCAGAATATACCTGTTATCATTCAGCTTAAAGCTGCTTTTGACATGGATATATCTGCCACTTTGCTTTTCACCGGTATCTTTAGTATTCTCTTTTGACACTATACTGTATGTAAGCGTACCATCCTTTACCTTTATATCCTTTTGCTCATAATTACATGAATTGGCATATATCCTTTTTCCATCATCATCGGCAAGATACATTCCTCCTTCATCTCCAACAATGGATTTTGCCGACTGCGACATCATATCTGTAAGCTCCTTATCCACATCCTCACTCTTCATATTAAGTATGACAGTTTCAATCGAGTATTTTATCATCTGATGCTGTGAAAGTGCACTGTCCTGCTCCCTTTTCACTGCATGCTCCAGTGAGTATGATAGAGTCACATATTCTATCATTCCAAGGGCAACAGCCAGTATCACTGTCATTCCAAGAAACATTTTATAGAAAAATTTCATCCGCGAACCTCCAGACGATAGCCAATCCTGAAAACTGTGACAATCTTTTCATTCCAGTCAAGCTTTTTTCTTAGTCTTTGTACATGTGAGTCCAGTGTCCTTGTCTCCCCGGTATACTCCTCCTGCCATACAAGTTCATAAAGCCTGCGCCTGCTGAGTGCAACATTCTTATTCTTCATAAGCTCATACAACAGGTCAAATTCCTTTACTGTGAGCTCTACCTGCTCACCTGCCTTTGTCACTGTACGTGATTTAGGATCTATAGCTACATCCTCTATTTCCAGACGCTCTGCCATGCGCTGAGTGCGCCTTAATACGGTTTCCACTCTCGCAAGCAGCTCCCCTATCTGAAATGGTTTGCATATGTAATCATCCGCGCCCATACGAAGCCCGCGTATCCTTTCATCCACCTGTCCCATGGCAGATATTATTATGACCGGAGTATCCCCAATTCTCCTGACATAGTCAAGCAATTCATAACCATTTATCTCAGGAAGCATAATATCAAGCAGCAGCAGATCATATCTGTTCTGCTCAATTTTGTCCGCCCCTTCCTTGCCATCAAACGCTCTTTCGCATTGATATCCCTCTGCCTTCAGGGTGTTGCATATTAAATTATTTATGTCGTTGTCATCTTCCACTATGAGAATACTGGTCATAAGCTGCTCCTCTTCTATGATTATGATAGAATTATTATAGCATAAAGATGTGTCATAGTTGTAAAAAACACCCTGTTATTTAACTCAATAATAGGATGTTTTACCGGCACTTATACAAATATATTCTCACACATACATACTCCAGACAGCTCTAATCTGAGATGATATATTTTTGAATAACCACCTTTTGCCACTTTTTTCAATGCTGTTTGGATCATTTATTGAAAATCCTTCATCATCATAGCCTGTTATAACCATAAAATGTCCTGTATCTGTAAAATCTCCCGGTCCTACATTTATCACAATAGGATGTCCTGCATCAAGCTCTGCCTTCATTCTGCTCTCATCCAGCGCCACTGTCTTTGCTTTTACGCCGTAGTGCCTGCAGCCTTCACTTATAAGCGTCCATGAACTTCCCGATCCATCTACACTGTAACCGGCTTCCTTTGAATACTTTGCTACTGCAATAGGTGATGCCTCCCTATTGTGCGTCAGATAAACCACTACCATCGAAAGTGTAGTGGGACCGCATCCGCTTGCTGCAAAGAAATTGCCGCTATATTTTTTGTAGCCCCAGCGTTTATCCCACTGCACAAATAACGGAACACTATCCATAGACGCTTCTTCTGTCAAATCAATTGTGTGTTCCTTCACATGTTCCGCCGGATAATCATACACAAACTCAAGTGCCTCTTCATTCTTCAAAGCAAGGTCCTTTAGCTGTTTTGGATATTGGGTGCTGTTCATTATATCATCAAGCATCGACTGATTATTTTGTATCTTATTCTTTCCAGAGATTTTGCTATTTTCTATAACAGCATTATCATATGTATTATTTCCGGCTTCAACATCATATCTATTTGTCCTGCCATCACCTGATCTTATCATACTGCTTCCAACAGCCACAAATACTAGCCACAGCTATGATACTACAGGAAAATATGATAGAACGCAGTATTTTTCTACGCCTGCGTCTCCTTCGACGTAAACTTGCCCCATGTCTGCAACATTTATTTTGTATCATGTCCACTTTCTATCCTCCTGCTTCTTTGTAACTGATATTGTGTATCATTACTCTATCAAAAGCATTCGTTTATTATGTTGCATACTTGTGTCATAGTTGTAAAATATTCCAATATTAAATTGTATAAATAAACTGACCAATGACAGTATTGCAGGATATTTTAACCTGTCACTGTATTAAGCAACTTTTGACTATATATTCTGTTATTTTGGCAAGTAATAATTCTTTTCGTATTCTATAATGACATCGTAAACAGAAAGGAGATGAATTTCCATGAGAAATAAATTACACAATTTTTATTAATAACTTACTTAGCTTTTTATGCAAGCTTCTTTACTCACAGATTTTATCAAATATAATGTGCATAGTATATTCTACAATTGTTCCTTTATTTGGGTTTTTAAAATATCGTTCATATCCATTCTTTACGTCCTCAAAAGTCACTTCCCCTTGTAACGGAATATATGCTTTTTGGATTAATTGTTGGGCAATTTGTTCACTATAAATTTCATGCATTTGCATATCCATCGATCGTCCTTCTATTTCTATAGAACCTATATTTTTTGCTGCTTTCTTAGCTGCACCCTTAATCCTGCTCCACAAGGAATGTCCTGTCGGATCACTGTAATTCAACGGATTATTGGTTGTATAATCGTAGCGGTTTCTGGTTAATGGATTTTCTGTCGTTCCAAGGTCACTATCTTCAGTTGTAAAGGTTCCGTTCTCTGCGTTATAGTATCTTGCCCGCAGATACTGAAGTCCTGTTTTTACATTTGTGGACTCCCCATTGTAACCGTAGTAATTGACACCGTCTGCTGTTCCTGATGTAAGGTTACCGTATGAATCATACTGATAACTGTTCGTCAGATTAGCTGTTTCGGTCAGGATTCCGGTCACGCTGTTTCTTCCGTCATATAAATAATAACTGCTTTCTTCCGATTTATCAACGCTTACCCGTTCTCCGATTCCACTTTCTCCATAAGTATAAGCCTGACGTACTTTCTCGTCTGCTCCATACTCTGCAAGGACTTCTGTATTCTCGCGATTGATATCGTTGATATACTCTGTCAGTGTGTATCCTTTGGCATTGGAACCGCCTTTTTACCAGAGAGGCAAGCTGCTCTTTCGGGCTGTTTCCATCTTCGGTACGCTGGTTCGCCGGGATCAGGACTTCATCGCCATAGCAGTCTTCCCATTTATAGGTGTTATCAAGTTCGAATACCCGGTTGTTATCTCCATCGTACATGGCTGCCATCAGGACTGTTCCACCCTGTTTTACTACTGCCAAACGATTCTCTGCTGTGTATTCATAAGTAACCGGATCTGCACTGTTTGTCTTATCACATTCCTGGATCAGATTGCCATCTTTATCATAGCTGTAGGTTGTTCCCGGATCGCCCCAGATCTTTGCATTGGTGCGTTTGATGAGCTGGTTGGAATCGTTGTACTTATAGTTATATTTTGCTTTGCTGACACCATCCTCGATCTTCTCGTAAGAGGTCCGGTTTCCAATCTTGTCATAAGTATAATTATGGACTGTCTTTTTACCGCCCTCTGCTTTTTCTGTACAGCGTGTCAGTTCCCAGTTGTCATCGTATTCATAGGTACGTGTCGTCTGGATCTCTTTTTCCTGATGCTCACAGTCTGCTTTGTCTGTCTCTTTCTGTGTATCGCCCCAGTTGTACCAGTCTTCCCAGCTTGGCGTCTTTCTTGTTCCAGCTTCCAGTTCCGTAGCTGTTTCTCCAACTACATATCCCTGATCATTGTACTTGTACTCATAAGTACTGATTACTTTGCCGCAGGAACCACAGGTATTCACAATCTTTGTGATATGATCTTCTGCATCGTAAGATACTTCCGTCTTTGTTCCATTACTTCTAGTAACTTCTGTCACACGGTTCAGTGCATCATGCTTGTAAGTGGTTACTTTTCTATTACGGTCTGTCAGTTTTACCAGATTATCATTTAAGTCGTATTCATAGCTGATTCTTTGTCCCATCCGGGTATACGATTGCCTGCAGATTATCTGCGTCATCATAAACGTAGCTGACATCCTTTTTCGAACCGCTTGTCACTTTGGTGATTCTTCCAAGTGCATCGTATTCGTAGCTGCTCTTGCCTGTCTGATCCTTCATGGATACCCGTTCCCCGGCACTGTTATATGCGTAGGTCACGTCCTTTTCGGATGTCTCGCCTTTTGCGTCCTGATAAGATTTCTCCAACAGGTCATTCAGTTTGTCGTAATCATACGTGGTTTTCTTGCCGCTTGCCTGTGTATGTCCGGTCAGTCTGTCCTTTTTCATCATAGTCGTAATTTTTCCGTTCTTCCTGTCGGATCTTTGATGGATGTCAGGTTGCCTTCCAGATCATAAGTATAATTCGTTGTCTTATTTGCTGCATTGGTGAAAGTCACCAGGTTATCCATGTTGTCGTAACCATAAGTTGTTACACCGCCAAGGGCATCAGTTACTTTGGTCAGGTTGTCATTCTTGTCATATTCCAGATGGCTCTTTAATCCGGTCTTATCTGTAACAACCTGAATATTACCATGTGCATCGTAATCAAATCCCGTTGTGAATCCACGCTTGTCTGTAATAGAAGTTACCCTGCTGTCCTTATCATAGGTATAGGATTCCTTCTGCCCCAGTGCATCGGTCTCTTCTGTTACACGGTTGTCTTTATCGTAGACTGTCTTTGCAACATAGCCCATCGGATCTGTTACAGATGTAACATTATAATTCTTATCATATCCATAGCTGGTCTTTCTTCCACCCGGTTTGGTGATCTCAGTAATATTTCCTGCCGGGTCGTAAGTGTAAGCAGTTATCTTACCAAGCGGATCAGCTGCAGAAGTCATCTGACCTGCCAGGTCATAACTGTAGGTATTGCTCCGTCCAAGCGGATCTGTCTCCTTCACCAGATTGCCATACTTATCATAAGAAAAGCTGGTTGTTCCATCCAGTGCATTGGTAGAAGACTTCATGTTATGGAGCTTATCGTAAGTATAAGTAGTGGTACTCTTTAAGCTGTCGCTTTCTTTTACCACGTTGTCCACTTTATCATAAGCGAAATTCTTGGTATAACCCAGTGGACTGGTCATACTCTTCAGACGTCCGGCTTTATCATAACTGTAGGTATACTCTCCGCCATTCGCCTGTGTCATCTTTGTGACATTGTCATTCAGGTCAACACTGTACTGTGTCTCATTTCCCTTTGCATCCGTTACAGAAATGACATTGCCATGCTTGTCGTAATCATATTTGGTAACTGCTCCCTTTGGAGAAATCTGTTCCGTCATGTTACTCAGGCTGTCATATTTGTATTCGGTAATGAGTCCCATCGGATCTTTTGATTTGGTAAGATTGCCAATGGCATCATAACGGTATCCATTTGTTTCTTTTAACGGTAGAAGTCTCACCGATCTTGCGGTCCAGTTCATCATACTGGTAGGTTGTCGTATTTCCATTTCCGTCTGTCTGGGATACGAGGTTGTCATTTTTATCGTAAGTATACTTGGTAACCGTACCGTTTTCATCGACAGATTCCGTCACATTATCATTTCCGTCATACTTAAAGGTGCTGGATGCTCCCAGTGGATTTGTCTGAGAGATAACCCGGTCTTTCTTATCGTAAGCGTATTTATATGTGGCTTCCTCTTCTTCTGTCATGGATAACTGGTTGCCGACTTTATCGTAGGTAAAGGTTGTTTTATGACCTTCCGCATCCGTTACCGTTGTAATGCGGTCCATAACATCATATTCATAAGATGTGATACTTCCGTCTGCTTCAGTAAGTTTCAGGAGTCTGCCGTACTGATCGTACTTGTATGTTGCTGTCCTGCCAAGTTCATCGGTCTGTGTCAGTACATTTCCGGCACCATCATAAGTATAATCCATACTGTTTCCACCATTGTCGGAGGAATGGATCAGGTTGCCTGCTCCGTCATATTGATAGGTAATTACGAGTCCCTGTGCATCCGTACATTTTACAAGCTGTCCGATGGCATCGTACTCCATCAGCACCTTGTCCCCTGTCGGCAGTATTATGGATGTGTTATTTCCCTCTTTATCATACACATAACTATACGCATTGCCGAGGGCATCTGTCATCTTTGTGCTGTTGCCCTGTGAATCGTATTCGTAAGTGGTCTTTCCTTTCAGGGCATCCACCGTCTGTTCCAGATTGTCGGTGGAATCATATTTCATTGCTGTAATGTTGCCCTTTGCATCGCTTACCGATGTCATGTTTCCATTACCATCGTAAGTCATGGTACTGGTATTTCCATTTTCATCGGTAGAGGATACCAGATTTCCATTTAAGTCATACTTCATGGATACGGTATATCCAAGGGCATCTTTGGATGTAGTCAGATTTCCTGCCTTGTCGTAAGCATAAGTATCTGTTCTTCCCTCTTCATCGGTAGAAGATACCAGATTTCCTGCTTTATCATAAGTATATGTGGTAGTTCCACCTTCTGGGTTGGTTTCACTTAAGCGGTTTCCTGTATTATCGTAGGTATAAGTCCAGGTTCTTCCACTGTCATCTGATTTTGATACCAGATTGTCTGCCGCATCATAAGTATAAGTGGTAACTGCACCTAATTCATCTGTCTCTTTAGCGAGTCTTCCGCAGTTATCATATTCCTTGGAATGGCTGCTTCCATCTCCATAAGTAATCTTGGTTTCATTTCCTAATGCGTCATATTCATATTTGGTTATATTACCAACTGCATCTTTGGACTGAAGCACCTGTCCAAGAGAATCAAACTTGGATACGGTTGCATTTCCATTTCCATCGGTATATTTTTTCAGATTTCCTGCTTTGTCATATTCATAGAGCTTTGTTCCAAAATCTTTATTACTCTCTTCTATGACACGTCCCATGCTGTCATACTTATAAGTAATTGTATTTCCTTTTGCATCGGTTGCTTTGACCTGCTGATAATTCTTATCATAAACGTAGCTGATCTGATTTCCTTTCGGATCTGTACCACTGGTCATGTTGTACATCTTATCATAAGTATAAGTGGTGGTATTCCCCAGTGCGTCAGTACTTGCTGTAATATTTCCCACACCATCCAGCGTATAAGCGGTCACACCGCCATCGGCTGCTGTCTTGGAAGTCAGATTGCCATTCGCATCGTAACTGTTCGAGGTTACATTTCCAAGTGGATCTGTCATGGTAACTGCACGATTCATCGCGTCATACGTGAATCCCCATGCTGCTCCATTTCCATCCACATATCCGGTCATGTTCGGTCCGTCATACGAATACGTTGTTGTGACACCTCTGCCGTCTGTCTGGGATACCATACGATGTTTGTCATCGTAAGTATAGGTAATGGCTGTTCCATCCGGTTTTGTAGATGTGACCATATTTCCATTACCGTCATAACTGTAAGTAACCGTTGCTCCGTTATATCCAGTTGCACTGGTCAGCTTATTCTGCTCATTATAAGTATAAGAGGCTGTCTTTCCATCCTCTCTTGTCTCCGTTGCTACATTGCCAAATGTATCATAAGTGTAAGTTTTTGTTCCGGCTGCTGTCGTTTCGGAAGCAAGCTGATTCTCTGCATTATAAGTCTTTTCACAGGTTGTTCCATCCGGATATTCAATGGATGTTGTGCGGTACTGATCATCATAATGATAAACGGTCTTATTTCCTTCGTTATCCGTTGTTGTAGTAGAACTCTTTCCGTACTTGAAAGTTGCCGTTCCTTTTTCTGCATCAGTCTGCTCTACAACTCTTCCTTCTTTATCGTAAGTATTCTTTACAACCGTATTGCCATTCTCATCTTTCCAGCTTGTCATACGGCTGTCATCATCATATTTGTACTCTTTTGTTGTTCCATTCGGATCTGTTACAGATATCAGATTTCCCTGCTCATCATATTTGTAAGAAACTTTTCCACCATCTGGAAGAGACAGTTCCTTGATATGCCCGAATTTATCCTGTTTTACCCCGAATGTTTTTCCGGATGGTGTTGTAATCTTACTCAGATTATAATCATCGTCATAATCTAATACTGTCTTAAATCCATTCACATCCGTTACATAACGTAAAATTCCATATTTATCAAATGACCAGACGCTCTGACTCCGCATCTGTCAGTTCCCATCCGATGTAGTCATGGTCTGTATCTTTATAGCTGACTGTAC
>ENA-OQJV01000144-OQJV01000144.1-human-gut-metagenome-genome-assembly--contig:-NODE-144-length-10625-cov-7.665936_pt1 | contig 10625 bp, 4 predicted proteins | sample MGYA00242616_ERZ504783 | MGnify/ENA primary metagenome ERZ504783 (study PRJEB26092, sample SAMD00036360) | human gut metagenome | host: Homo sapiens | study: EMG produced TPA metagenomics assembly of...
CACACCAAAGCTGTTCTATCTGTTCACAAGACAATCTGCCATTTAACCAGTTGCCAAGTGTAACGACCATTCCGTCCTGCTCATAGTAGAGCCACTCCTGTGTTTCAATGTTCCCCTCATACACGATGGTCACATCAAAATCAGGCATAAATAATCCTTCCTCTGCATCCCATACACAGGCTATTCCCTGTCTGAGTGTCAGATTCAGGCTTTCGACATACACAGACCAGCCGCTTACGACTATCTGAAAGTCATCATCAATCTCAGCAATATCATCCTCGATGTCAATTCGCTCTTCCATTTCTGCTACTGCCTCTTCTATCTCACCTAACCGGTATCTTTTATTCATCCACACCTGCCTCCTTATATCTGCATCTGACCACAAAACGCATAGTACCCTTCTGTGAACAGGTAAAAAGAGTTAATTCCTTTTCCTCTCCCTGTGTCTTAATGCTGTTGTCATAAGGATTTACCACCTCTGTGTCTGTTACTTCATAGATATGAGTCTGTCCGTTTTTGTCGATAATTGTCACATCATCTCCTATGGAAATCTGATTTAGTGGTGTAAAAAATGTGCCATATCTGCTGCCATTGTGACCGCATAACACACAGTTGCCACTTTCTCCGATTCCTGCAGTCTCTTCTATATGACCAATCCCGGCATTAAGCACTTTACTTGTGGTTCCTTCCATTACCGGATACCTGATATCTAAGCCCGGTATCTCAATGATGCCGATAACACCGCCTTCTTTAAGAATGGCTTCATCCTCTTTACTAATGGAGGTTTGCTCTTCCTCCACATCTGTTTCTTCATCGTAATCATCCTCCAATGTCTGCTCAAATTCACTTATGAGCTGTTCTGTCTGTTTTTCTCCGGTTGCCCGCCAGAAAAAAGGGACTGCCATAATGGCAATCCCTGCTGTAATCAGTAGTCCTGCGACCACTTTTCTTATGCTCATATTATTCACTCTCCTATCGTGTTCTGCCCTCTCTGTCCGCTTGATAAGCACCTTTATCCTCTGCTACAATTGCTGCAGATTCCATTCTGTCATCAGCTTCTCTTTCTTCCTCCGGTCCGCTCAGGTCTGCATCCACAGCCTTTGCGTTCTCAAGGTCAAGCTGGGCATTCAGTTCACACTGCCTTGACAGCTTTTCTTCCAGTTCCTTGCTGTATGCAAATGGCTTGTCATACTCTGCCTTTGATGCTTCAAGGTCATTCTGGTACTGCTCAATCTTCTTTTCTAAGAAATCAATGTTCTCATGGAGTCCATTGAACAGGTTTTCCAGCTTTACCATGCTGCCGACCGGACTTGTGGAAAGTTCTGCCTTGTACTCAGTCTTTCCACGAAGCACCATATAATTGATACCAAGGAAGTTCTTTTCCACAAGCAGCTCAAATCCATGGAACTTGCCGATTGCAGTTGTCTCTCCGGTCTTACATTTGCTGATTGCTTCAAGCATCATCGTTCCTCCATCCACACGCTCTGTGTAGGTTGCTTTGCCTATGGTAATGGCAAATTCCGGATTATCAATCAGTTCTTTATCCCTTGCCTTTACATCTTCTCTTACATTGGCAAGCTTTTCTGTTGCTGTCTTAATAAGCTTCGGGTACTTAATCATAAAGTTATCCTGCAATCCATATCTCTGATTGTCATAGGATGCCTTTAAGAGCTTTAATCTCTGGACATCATTGTCAATCTCCATCTTTTCCTTGATTAAAGGATTGCCTGTGGCAACCGCTTTAATCTCTGCATAGGAAAGTGTTGCCTCATCGATATCCTCACAGCTTCGGCTTACAGCCTTGCTTGTCATGACCTGACTGATGAATCGCTGCTTATTTTCAACAAGCGACCAGTTGTATGCATCAAAAGTTCCTTTGGTGACATATCTATAGATTGCCACCTCTTCATTTTCGTTGCCCTGCCTGATGCCTCGTCCTTCCCTCTGTTCAATGGAGCTTGGCTTCCAAGGACAGTCCACATGATGCATTGCAACCAGATGTGTCTGAACATTAACGCCAGTACCACATTTATCTGTAGAACCTATAAGCACTTTTTTCTTACCTGTTCTCATTTCCTTAAATAGTGCATCCCTCTGTGCGTCGGTCTTTGCATCATGGATAAATGCTATCTCCTCTGCCGGAATACCATACTGTATCAGTGTTTCCTTCAGATAATCGTAGATGGTAAAATCCTTATCCGGTCCCGGTGTGCCGATATCCGAAAAAATAAGCTGGCAGCCTATATGACCGTTGGCATTTCCTTTCTCATATTCTTTCCATACATTCTCCGCTACCTTATTGAGCTTTCCATCTGGATTATTTGGTGCGTCCTTATCAATCAGCCTTGCATCTGTTCCGAGTAATCTTGCCTCATGAGTAATCTTTAGGAAGTTGTCCACACTTGGATCAACTCCACCACCTCTGATACGCTCTGCCCTAACAACAAAGTCTTCCATAACCTGCTTTACATACCAGTCAGGCTCTGACTCCACTATGATAGGCTTGCCGCCACGAAGAGCCGGCACATCAAGGTCAAGCATGTCTGCGGTCTGCACATCTGCTACTTCACGAAAGATATTCATAAGCTCCGGCAGATTCGTAAACTTATTGAATCTGCTTTTAAAACGGAAACCGCTTCCCTCTACAGTAAGCTCCAGTGCTGTTGTCACTTCACCAAAGTTCGCTGCCCAGGAATCAAAGTGATAAATCCCCATCTCTTCAAGTGCCGCTTTCTGTAAGTAAAGCTGCATGACATACATCTCACACATGGTATTGGATATTGGCGTACCTGTCGCAAACACAATGCCTCTGCCATCATTTATCTCAGACAAATACTGGCATTTAAGCTGCATATCCGTTGACTTCTTCGCTCCACTGCTGCTGATACCTGACACATTATTCATCTTGGAAAAAATCGCAAGGTTCTTAAAATTGTGCGCTTCGTCAACCATGATAGAGTCCACACCAAGTTCCTCAAAGGTTATAAGGTCATCCTTCCTGCTCTCATCTGATAAGGATTTCAGCTGCTCCTCCAGCTTTTTCTTCTGGCTTTCCATCTGTTTTACAGTCCAACGCTCCCCGTTACGCTCCTTCATCTCATCAATCGCATAGCTGATTTCATCAATCTGCTCATTGAGCATTCTTTCCTTTCTCTCTGCTGAGATCGGGATTTTTTCAAACTGCGAGTGCGACATGATGATACAGTCATAGTCACCTGTTGCAATCCTTGATACGAACTGCTTCCTGCGGCTCTTTTCAAAATCACGCTCTGTGGCAACCAGGATATTTGCTGACGGATAAAGCCTTAAAAACTCTGATGCCGTCTGACCGATAAGTGGCTTTGGAACAACCATGATCGTCTTATTGGCAAGTCCGAGTCTCTTCTGCTCCATACAGGCAGCCATCATCTCAAAGGACTTTCCGGCACCAACGCAGTGTGCCAACAGGGTGTTTCCTCCAAGAAGGATTCTTGCCACCGCATTCTTCTGATGTGGCTTTAACTCAATCGCCGGATTCATTCCCGGAAACTGTAAGTGACTTCCGTCATACTCACGCAGACGGATGTTATTGAATGTCTCGTTGTAATACTCCACATATTTCTGTCTTCGCTCCGGCTCTGCAAACAGCCATTCCTTGAACTTCTCCTTGATCATGTTCTGCTTTTCCCTTGCAAGCATTGTCTCGTTCTTATTGACTTCGTAATGATATTTGCCATCACCGTCATCAATCCTGTCCCTTACTGTTACAGTTTTAAGATTCAGCGTATCCTCAAAAATAGAATAAGCATCCATGCGGCTTGTACCATAAGTCTTAGTAGCTGCCACTGAATGCTTATCCATGCTCTTATTCTCGATGAACCATTCCATGCTCATCTTATTTAAGTGTACCTGAATGCCTGTATTGTAAAACTGGCTTCTGACTGCCCTTGCTCTTCTTGGTGTATTGAGAAGCTCATAGATAAACTGCTCATAATCAAGCGACTCAATCCATGTCGTACCAATCTTTACATCAATATCCGAGGCTTCAATCCATTCCGGCTGCACCTTTTCAAGTGCTGCCACATTTCCTGCAAATCTTTCTGCCTGCGGATTGTCTGTATCAGCCGCCATAGCCTTTGCTACACGAAGTTTGTCTCTCACATTTCCCGAAAGATACTCGTCTGCTGTCTCCCAGCCGATGTCGGGATTGTTCTCGTTGTAGCGGTCTGGATTTAGGAAAACCAGTCCGTCCAGCTCTTCCACAAGGACTGCCCTTCTAATCTCTGCTAATGCATCATCACTTAGCGTTATCTCATCCACTGTCTGTCCGGACTTTTCTGCAAGTTCTTCCTTTGCATTTGTAATATCCGGCTCATAGATAGAAAGCATATAGGCAAGATTTACATATCCAAATTCATTGACGGATACATTTAATGCTTCCACAGCGGTCTCCACTCTGTCTATGACTGTCTTTGCCTTAATCGTCTGCTTATAAAACATATCCGCTTTTTTCACCTCCCCATCTTCGTTTACTTCCTCAAGACTGCAAAGAAGTGGATAATCGCTGTCATCCCTGAATGCTATTCTGTTTGCTTTTGAAGTAATGGCTCCATACTGCTTTACGAAGGCATCATATTTTACATTAAGAAGTCTCTGCTTATCAGAAAGCTCCTCCTCGCTGCAGCCATCCATCTGGATATCAATCAGCTCTCTTGTTATCTGTCTGATTTCATCAAGGCTTCGGATTCGCTCCTCGGCAGTCTGTGATACTTCTTTTTTTACCATCTCGGAATTTTCCCTGTAATAGAGTTTTCCTTCAAAAAATGTGTAAGTGTAGTTTCTCACATCCGGATCAGCCGGGATAACTTCCTCCGTCTGCTCCGCCTCATCTGCCACTCTCTCAAAATCTGTCATCTGGGCTTTGATATTACCGATAGCCTTATTGAGAGTCTCATACATATTGAAGTTCTCATCATTATTCACACAGACTGTATATCTGCTGTCCTGTCCGTAAATCCTTGTGTCATATTCCATAGATCCAAGCATCATCTCCGGATGCTCTGCAAAATAAGAGTTGACTGCAATGCCATTCTCAGTTACACCAAGGTGTACCCAGTCAGGTTCAATATCAATCTTTCTCTCCCTCTTCTGCAAAAACAGGATATCTGCTGTCACTTCGGTTCCTGCATTATCTTTAAATGCAGTATTCGGAAGTCTTACTGCTCCCACAAGCTCTGCTCTTTCAGCCAGATACTTTCGGATAGTAGGATTTGCCTTATCAAGTGTTCCCTTTGTGGTGATTACTGCAACCATGCCTCCCGGTCTTACCTGATCAAGTGCTTTTGCCAGAAAATAATCGTGGATACGGAAGTTATACTTGTTGTACTTTGGATCAAATACCTTATAATCACCAAATGGCACATTTCCGACAACCACATCAAAGAAGTTATCCGGATATGTGGTATTCTCAAATCCTGTGATACTGATATTGGCATTCTGATAAAGCTGCTTTGCAATTCTTCCTGAAATGCTGTCAATCTCCACCCCATACAGCTTGCTTCTCTGCATTGGTGCCGGCATACTTCCAAAGAAGTTACCGATACCCATAGATGGCTCTAATACATTGCCGCCTCTGAAACCAAACTGGACAAGTGCCGAATTTATGCACATGGCAATCTCCGGTGAAGTATAAAAGGCGTTATTTACTGTTGCCCTTGCAGCACTGTATTCCTCATCAGATAAATGGTCTTTCATCTCTGCATATTCTTTGCTCCAGCCTGCGTTATTCTCATCAAATGCCTGTGACAGTCCGCCCCATCCGACAAACTTCGACAGAGTTTTCTGTTCCTCAGGTGTGGCAAGCCTGTTCTCTGATTCAATCTGCTTTAAAGTGCGGATTGCATCCATATTCCACTGGTATCTGGTCTTAGCACCGCCTTTTTCCATTTCCCAGAGGTTATAGTGGAAATTGTGTTTCGTCTGCCCGGCAACATTCTTCTCATTTTCAAGACTTTCTACTTGCTGTACTGGTTCCTGCTTTGGTGTAAAATCTACAGTTTCCTGTGATTCTGTATCAGCCTGAATATCATCCACAGATACTGATACTGCATCATCTGAAACCACATGTCCATTCTCATCAATCTTGGTTTCCCAGCCATTCGCTATTGCTCTTTCCCTGGTTTCAAGACGATTGGCTTTTACACTATCCTCGATATCAAAGAATCTCTTATAGACCGGATTCATCTTATCCCTGTCAGCCTTCTGCTTTGTCTCCTGATAATACTTCTTCTGGTCTTCTCCGCAGTAAAATGGCTGTTTTACCATATAAGATAAGATTTCATATAACTCACGCCAATCGAGAGCACCTTCTTTACGCACACCATTCCTGTTCTTATAGCTGATCTTCACATATCCGCTTCTGATTGAGTACTCCACAAGACCATACTTATTGTTGGAATATGCTTTTCTTTCTGCATTATCTGTCCCTAATGCAATATCCCTGATAAGGTCAAGTTTATTGGGTATAAATGCAAAATCAGACTGCACCACATCCATAAGGAATGCCCTAAACGGAGTGTAGCAGCTGCAATCTGTTACAAGAATCTCCGCCGCATCACGCAGGTCTTCATCAAGCTCTGCAATACGCTTGGCATAATCAATCGGTGTAATATACTTAAGCTCTGATGGATCTTTTTCAGATGTTTCAGCTTCTATCTCGGCACCATATTCTGCCTGTGTTACCATGCGGTCTTCATCGGCAGCTTCCTGTGGTGTCATGCCTTTTGCACTTACATAATCTCTGTTAGAAGCATAGCTCTCCGGCTCATCCGGTATTGCATAATCATCAATCTCTGATTCTGCCTCTTCCGGTTCCACTTCCCGATATTCGGCATCAATGACCTCATCATCCTCACGGAGTCCGTCCATCGCAAGCTCATCAATACGAGGTGTCTCAGGCTGGTATTCCCCTGTAAGAATAAGGACACCAAGCTCTTTTTCGATATCTTTCCACGAAACATATCCTTCAACCTCTCCATCCTCATCTCGCCACTGAAAACGCAGTCCATTCCCATGAAATGTGTCATATCCGTGCAGCCCTAGTCCGTCAACCGGCCAGCCTGCACCTCCCTGACCATACTCTGCTTTGATACGCTTTGCCCTGGTTCCTGCATCAATCTCTGTTTCAAAAATCTTGCATACCCTGCCCTTGCCACCGACAAAGCCTGTACCTCTCATAAGCACCTGTTTGATATACTCACCTGGTACTGTTGCAGACTTTTTGGGATTCAGGTAATTGTATTTACCTGCTAATGCAGCTTTTCTGTCCTGCTCGAACTGACGCATAAACTGATTATTGTTTTCGTCCTCAGTATGAATGGTGCCAATGCTTGCCTGCCCATTCTGGTCGAAAAAAAAGGAAGCCTGTGTATATTCGGCTTCCTTACTGACACCCAATGAATTGATTTCATCAAGTTCCCTATTCAGTTCTGTATCATCTGATTCTAGTGGAATCGCATCACTATCTGATTCAGTACCACTTCCTCTGCCTGCATCTTCGCCTGCTCTCTTATCTTCCACATCTCCATTGTCGATGACGGATTCTGTGGCTTGTGCTTCGCCAGATACTGCATCTCCAGCTGGTCGTACAGCTGGTTCGCTTCCTCCTCTACCGCTGACATCTTCTCGTACATCTTCCCGAATCTCATCAGCGTCTTGTATCTTGCCGGCTCGTTCTCCTTTAGATAGTTCATCGCCATCCTTCCGTATTTGCCCAGCTTCGTGAGATCCTCCGTCTCGTCCGGCATCTCTATCTGCGGATAAAGCAGTCCGTCCACTTCCTTGTAAGTCATTTCTTCTAACATATCCAATTCTCCTTTCGCTCTCGATTGCCTTTAAGTTACGACTAAATTCTCTAAGAACACTACAGGAGACATCGCATACAATGGAACCAAGACGGTAAATGATCTCTTCGTCTTTGATATTTACGATCTGACTAAAATCCTGTTCTTGCACAGATAAGTCAAATCCGCATCTCGTCCCTACAGCATACATGACACTTGCATATACAAGCTGCTCCATGTCCATTTCCTGCTGTAAGCCATTGCGTTTCTTACTTTCTTCCTTTATCACACTACCTGATAGCTGCATAAGCTCGGTCATTCGGTCTCCGAACTCTTCTTTTATTATAAGCCAAACATCTGTTCCTGTAAACTGTTTTAATATATTTTTTAGAGACTCCCTGTCGCTGTTATCGTACTGCTCAATCTGACCTTCTGACACAAGAAAATCCAGATAATCCTTAAGATTTTCTCCCTCAAGGTCCCATGTCAGTTTGACATTTTTCCCTCCGGTATCACTGATATCAAAGATATACCTCATGCGTGGATTCAGTGCCCTCGACGGGAAGATAGCGCAGCCTTTCGCACCACGCTTTACATATCTTCCCACCTTTTTCCAGGTATCATAATCTGCCATGAGTGTGCTTTTTTCCGGAGGTCTCTGAGCTGTTACCATAACGATATTGTCAAATTCATAGCGGTATAACTGACCTGCGACCTTTAACACATCCTTCCAGTTCTTTTCTGATCTGGTGATGTTACCAATTTCAGAATCGTATATCGCTTTGACCTTCATATCAACGCCCATACCTTTGTCCTCCTCTACTTAAACATTTCTGCAAACAATCCCTTAAATAGCTTTAACTCATCCTTATCCAGCTCGATTGCAAATTCATTGTCGATTGCCTGTTTTTCGCATTTATCCTTTTTCTTTGCAATCTTACGCACCACACGAAGAATCACATAGCACTCCTTGGACTTTGCAATGCTCTGTTTAAAGGTCAGCTCATCCTCATCGACTGACTTCTGTGTCTGATAGATAATCTCTTTTAACTTATCATTGATACCATCTACTTCCTCAAGGGAAATAATAACGGTTGCCTTAGAAGCACCCGATCTGTCCCACTCCTTATGAAGTTCCTTTACTAAAAACTCCATGTTCTTAATTACTGTTGTTGAATCACTTTTCATCTTGCTCTTCCTCCGTTTTCTTTTAATGAAGAAGGGAGCTGACCTTCGCTGATAGGCGCAAAATCAACTCCCTTCATGTCCTCTGCTCCAAGGACTATCTGCTCTGCATAATACATATCCATTGCCTTATTGATGGCATCGTCAAGCGACTCTGCCTTTACTTTCTGTACTCGTGAAAGCACTTCCTTTATCTCAACATCAAATTCCTGTTCCATATGATATCGCCTCCTGTAAAAATCTCATCACCGGCTCTTTTCTTCCTTTACCTGTCTTTCCTTAAAGCCCTCATCGTACTTTCCATCTTCCAGCCTGTCGTAAAAACAGTCTTCTTCAATCGTTCCGAAATCCTCATACATCTGGTGAAGGAAGTCATTCTGCAGCTTCTTTGGCACATCATCATCCTTTGACATATCCTGATAAAAATAGAACTTCTGCTTTAGCTTTGCCCTGTAATCATAGATATCCTCTATCTTTTCCGGTGTGCCATACTCCCTCTTGTATGCCTTGAAATTCGTGGTTGAGAGTGTGGAACCAAGATAAATCCCATGCTCCCACGATACCCCGATTGTGGTATTGTCCTTTGTAGGCTTCCCATCCTTCGGATAACGCTTATACTCTGTCGCACCAAGGGCGATTGTAAGGGAACCTGACTTCATATCCATCACCACAAGATTCCTTGGTGATAATGCTTCAAGCACCATGTAATCATGGTCATTGAAGTTATGAAATGTCTGTCCCCTTTCAAATGAGCGGTTCTCCATTTCATAATGCAGGTTAAAATCATCCACCCAGCCCTTATCGGTCATTCCAATCTCCTTAAGCTTTGCAACACATTCAGAAGAACTGGCTTCTTTATCAAACCGAAATTTTTTGGAATCGTTATAAAACCCCTGAAGAAAATGTCCCAGCTGAATATCATCCAGACAGAATCTCGCAGATACAGTTACATTTGCTGCCCTGTAATACTCTGTGAAGTTATCTGCTTCACCAAGTGTCCTTCCAAGCTGCAACAGATGGTCTGCAAGCTCTGACATGTCATCAATTGCTATAAAACTCTTATAATCATCCAGAGTCATCAGCATATTTATCTCTGTTCCCCTGTCGTTTTCTGTTACCAATATCATATCTTTTAAATCCATTCTTACCTCCAGTCTCAGAGAGGGACTATGCCCTCTCTGCAAATTTCCTGTTATGGTCTTCCTATCACAACAATCTTTCCTGTGCTTGCCACATCCCTGTAGACCACACCAAGACTTTCATTAAGTGCCTCTACCACCTTGCCATTTCCGACATATACTGCCACATGGCTGATGTTCTTATATCTTCCGTTGCTTGTAAAACTGTAGAAGATAAGGTCTCCCGGCTGTAACTCATCAAAGGAGACTGTCTTTCCGGCTTCATCCAGTCCCTGTGCCTCCGCTGCCGCTGTGGTTGCACCGCCGAAACTAATATCCACGCCTGCATCCTTCCATGAATAATAGGCTAAGGAGCTGCAGTCATAATAGTTACCGCTGTCTCTTAAATCCTGACTATAAGGGAAGCCAACTCTGTGAAGTGCATAGGAGCAGACTGTTTTCTGCCTGCTGTCTGTAATTCCACTAAGGATGGCATTGATTT
>ENA-OQJV01000145-OQJV01000145.1-human-gut-metagenome-genome-assembly--contig:-NODE-145-length-10615-cov-1.625763_pt1 | contig 10615 bp, 9 predicted proteins | sample MGYA00242616_ERZ504783 | MGnify/ENA primary metagenome ERZ504783 (study PRJEB26092, sample SAMD00036360) | human gut metagenome | host: Homo sapiens | study: EMG produced TPA metagenomics assembly of...
AGTTAGAAGAAGCATTAAAAAGATGAACGCTTTTCAAATATTATTTTATCATCATCTACAAGCTATTTAGAGAACGCACGTGACGTTCTGCCAGAAATCAATCGTATTTTTAGGAATCTCGAGCCACTAATCATAAAGAATATTGGGGAAAGTAACAAGGAGATTGAAGCACAGTTAAAACGATTTTCGGATGCCTCAGGAGACACAGTTCCTATCTGTGTTCTCGGAACCTATAGTGCAGGAAAATCGACCTTTATTAATGCCTTGATTGGGCAGGAATTACTCCCAAGCGCTGAGACTCCTGTGACCGCTAAAATCTATAAAGTTACGGCTAGTTCTTATGAAGATCGTGCCAAAATCTCTTTTGTATATAAAGATGAAAGAGTCGTTCTCACTTTCCATGATAATCAAGTATTTTATGATGGATTGAATGTCACTGATTCATTTGGTAAGAAAGTCGATGGTATCTTGAATACTTCTTTTGATTCAATCATTTCAAAGCTACATGCAGTATTAGAAGTTATCAATGATTCTGCTGACCAAGGTGTTGGAGATTTAATCGAAGTACTTGTCCCATTTTCGAAAGGTATTTTAGGAGATGTAGGTTCAAAAATTACAATATTCGACACCCCGGGTTCTAATTCATCAACCAATAGTCAACATTCAGAAGTACTTGCTAATGCCATGGCTGGTATGTCAAATGGATTACCAGTTTTTGTAACTGACAGTAGTTCCTTGGATAGCACAGATAACAGTAAATTAAAAGAAAAGCTTATTTCAGTAGAAGGCTTAGATGAACGGTTCACCATGATTGTGGTTAATAAGGCCGAGGCAGCGGATCTAAGCTCGACTAATCTTAAAAGTGATTCTTTTAGAGATAGAATCATGAAACAAGCCATTCCAAGTAAATTATATGCCCAAGGCATTTATTACGTGTCTTCAATTTTAGGACTTGGAGCGAAATTAAAAGGTCATCTTGAGGGTGAATTTTACTCTGAGCAATTTGATACTTATAGAGAAAAATATTCAAATCCTGAAACGAAATACTATAAGAAATTGTATGAGTTCGATATCCTTCCAAGACAAATGTCTAGTACAGTTCGAGAAACTGCTGAAAAAAGCTCAGACCTCATCTATGCAAACAGTGGTTTGTTGACTATTGAAGATACCATAAAAACTTTTGTTGACCGCTATTCACACTATAATAAGTGCCAGCAGGCAAAAGCTTTATTAGATAAACTTTTGTTAAAAACTAATGCTGTAATTACTGAGAAAAATGCAGATTTACATAGCAGAGAGGCTGAATTGGAGGCTAATCTTGATGACCAAAAACTCGTCATTGTTGAAAGTTTGAAATCCACTTCGTTGTCAATGGGAAATGATCTTTTGATTCAGTATCCAAAAGAAATGAAGATTTTCCAAGAAGATCTCATGAAACAAATTAATAAAGATGATGTTCTAAACCGTTTCAATGACATACAGACTGAGATACTCTCATTAAATCCAACTTTAAATTTAACTGAGCATCAACAAATAGATATTAGTAATCTAAAAATAGGAAATATCAGTAACGAGGTTAGTAACTATTTCGGTGTTACACGTGAGAACAAGACAAAGAAAATCAATTTAGAGAATCTAGCTTCTGCACAAACAGTTGACTATTTTAGAAATAAATTTGTAGAAGAACTTTATTTTTCAAGGATAGACTTTGAACGTATTTCTAGCAGTTTTTGGTCTAATCATGCTTCTGAGATAAAATCTCATTTTGAGCGTATTATTTCAGGTGATTTGGGACTTGAACCAGAAAAACGTCAAAAGCTTTCTCAATTGATTTTATCTTATGAAGAGATAGATTTTACTCAATTAAATCTTGAAAAGTTTAGTAAAGAAGAACTTAGTTATGTATTTAGATTGGGAGACTTTACTTTGAAATCAAGTAAAGTTAACGCATCTGGCCTTAAGAAGACCTATAATGATTTATTTAAATCAAAGATGACAGAATTTGCAGGAAGTATTTGTTCGGAACACGAGAAAGCTTTTAAAATTTGGCTAGTAAATCTTACAAGTATAATTGTTCAAAATATAATTGAATTTAGTCCAGAATTAAGTGCTTTGAATACGAAAATTCAGAGAACAAGAAATGAAGTTGCAAGCTTAGAGGAGCAGCAGCAACAAATTGAAAATTATACTAACCAGATTAAACAAATGATTACTTGGAAATAGCTTTTTGTAGGTGAATCGTATGGGAATAAAAAATATTATTAATAAGGCAGGAGCTAAGGCTGCAGACAAGGTTGCGAAACTTTCAGCTTTGAGCCCTGAGCAACTCAAACAAGTTGAGGAGCAAAGAGAAAAGTATCTGGCTGATCAACCTAATATTAGCGATGAGGAGTTAACGAATTCGTTTATTAGCTTCATGTGGAGTAGAAATTTTCAATTCGTATTTGGAACAAATAAAAGAACTTTATGTTCCTATAGAAAATAAGGTAGAATTTGGTACAGACTTTCAGGAATCATATAATATCAGGTATTTCAATATCACAAAATGGGTCATTGACAAAAAAGAAAATAGTTTAGAAAAACTGGTTAATGTTTATGAAGTACTTTCTAACGAGGACTGTAATATTGCTCTCGTCTTCAATCGAACTGAAACCAATACAGAAGTTTATCTGGCTGTAGTAAATACCAAGAATGATTCTGATAATGTCAATGTCGAAAATTATCGTAAGAGATTGTTAGAAGCCATTAAAGGTAACTTTCCTGGATCTACAGTCCAGAATGAAAAGGGAATCGGTAGGATTCCTTGTCTAGCAAACTCTAAGCCTTATTCAGTGGCAACGGTGTCTAATTTACCAACTGCCAAATCTGAAAAATTTATCAGTCAAACCATCGAAAAATTGATTGATGGCGTCATTCCGTCACAACCATCCGAAAACTATACCTTAATCCTTTTAGCAAGTCCTATTCAAGATATAGAGAACAGAAAGTTACGTTTATCTGAGCTATTTTCAGCCTTAGCGCCTTATGAAAAATGGCAAACCAACTATACTTTCACAGCTTCAGATGCAACGACTTCCATGGCTACTTTTGGAGTCAATGTTGGAGCCAGTGCTGGTATCCAACATGGTAAGAATCAATCAGTTAACCAATCTGCTGGGGATACCCAAACTAGTGGTCAATCTCAAACGGATTCGTCTGGTCAGACTGATGGTACCAATACTTCCCATACAGATGGTACAAATAAAGGATCATCACATACTAGTGGTGGCAGTCTTGAAGGGAGGACGCCATTTGGAGTGGGAGCAACTGTTGATTACCATTACTCTAAAAATCATGGAACAAGTACTGCAGATTCTGTTGGTCAATCGACTGCAAAAACTGTTAGCCGTGCCCTTGCTAAAACTGCTAGTCGTGCCCTATCACAAACGGTTGGACAAACCTTGGGCTCTTCAAGTGGTGTTAACTTAGGTTCTAATATCGGTGCTAATTTTGCGCGTGCCTCAAATGTGACTGCGACAGTTGGTAAGAATGAGGGAATCACCCAGTCCTTTACCAATCATAATATTTCTCACGCCCTTAAGGTCCTTGAAGAACAGATGAAACGTTTTGAAAAAGGAACGGCTATGGGCATGTGGGAGTTCGCTGCCTATGTACTCAGTGAGGATCAAAATATTGCGAATAATGTTGCTCACACTTACTTAGCTTTGACTCAAGGAGAAGAGTCCTTTATGAGTCAGTCTTCTGTTAATTTATGGCGGGGAGATTTAGGTGAGAGCAGTGGTGACGCAGAGGAGATTGTAGCGTACCTTAGAGAATTACGTCACCCTTTATTTGGATTGAACCCTAATTTGCTATTAGCTGATCCAACCTTTAGTGTCTACCCATCTATCGTGACATCAACAGTACCTCTTACTGGTCAAGAATTAGCCTTTTCATTGAACTTCCCAAGAAAATCTATTCCTGGACTACCGATATTAGAGTGTGCAGAATTCGGCCGAAATATTGCTAAATTTGATGAAGAAGATGTTACTGATAAGATGCTTCATTTAGGTGATATTTTCCATATGTATCATAAGGAAGATGTACCAGTAAATCTGAACCAAAACTCTTTAGCCTCTCATGTTTTTGTGACAGGTAGTACGGGATCTGGTAAAAGTAATACGATTTATCAACTCCTTAATGAAGGCAGAAAGAATGGCTTGAAATTCCTAGTTGTTGAACCTGCAAAAAGGAGAATATAAGCAATGTCTTTGGTAATCACGACGATGTTTCAGTTTATGGAACGAATCCTCAGTTAACACCATTGCTGAGGTTGAATCCGTTTAGTTTCCCTAAAGAAATTCATATTTTAGAGCATCTAGATAGACTAGTTGAAATTTTCAATGTATGTTGGCCGATGTATGCGGCTATGCCAGCTGTTTTAAAAAAAGCTGTAGAACAATCTTATCAAGATTGTGGATGGGATCTTCTTGAATCAAACAACCCTTATGGTAGACTCTATCCAAATTTCAATGATATAGCAGATAATATTAAGACGATTATTGATTCCAGTGAATATGATGATGAGAATAAAGGTGCTTATAAAGGAGCCTTACTAACTCGAATCGAATCTCTGACAAACGGTATTAATGGACTTATCTTTTCAAATGATGAACTCACAAATGAGCATCTATTTGATACGAATGTTATTGTTGATCTCAGTAGAGTTGGGTCCACTGAGACTAAATCCTTGCTAATGGGTATTTTGGTATTGAAATTGCAAGAGTATCGCATGACTAATGGGGATATGAATGCAGAATTAAAACACATCACGGTGCTTGAAGAAGCGCATAATCTCTTAAAACGCACATCAACAGAACAAATGTCTGAATCAGCTAATCTCCTAGGTAAGAGTGTGGAGATGTTGGCAAATGCCATTGCTGAAATGCGCACCTATGGGGAAGGATTTATTATTGCTGATCAAGCACCAGGTTTAATGGATTTGTCAGTTATCCGAAATACTAATACTAAGATTATCATGCGATTACCTGATTTTTCAGATCGTGAATTAGTCGGTAAGTCAGCTAATCTAAACGATGACCAAATCATAGAACTCGCCAAATTACCAAAGGGCGTTGCAGCAGTCTATCAAAATGAATGGATTCAACCAGTTTTATGTAAGGTTGAAAAAGTTGAGCATGATTCTAATACATTTCAGAATACATTCGTAGAAAGTGTTACGTCTAAAAGTTTCAAAGCCAACAATGTCAAATCGGTTATTTTAGATTATCTTGTAACAAATTGGATGACCAAAGGTAAGCATGTAGATTATTCTAGTGTAAGTGAATTGATATTAAATTCAAATATCAGCTCAAAGATTAAAAGGCTTCTTATGGAAGTCAATGATTCTAGCGGGGACGTTAATTTGAAGAGTTTGAGAGAACTTGTGTATGAATTGCTAGATGCCAATAGGGCAATCGAGAAATCAAAGGATGAGGACGATATTCATGACTGGGTTGACACTGTAGTACATAACTTCCAACTACCTATCGAATCTTACCCTAAAGAAACGATTAATATCATCTTGGCATTGGTAATTGAAGAACATCAGTTTCGAGATTCCTCTTACGAAAATCTATTTAAACGTTTTGTAGAAGTTCAAACAAAAGAAGGGGGCGTATACTAATGGAAGGAAAAAATCTTGAAGCTGTAAAAAATACTGCCGATAATTTTAAAAGTATTCTCCCAAAGGATAAATTGTCTGGACAAGACATTAAAAATTTTACAAAATCACTTTTTAAAATAAATGACAATAATTTTGAAAAGCAATTTATTCCTAGCACAAATGGTAACTGGACTGGTGAGCCTGGAAATTCGAAATGGATTCCTGATCCAAGCTATGTCCCGCAGAATACACAAACTAATCCAGAACAGAAAACGATTAAGGAAATATTTCAACCATATGGTATTGATGGAATTACCTTTAAAAATTTTGAACCAGATTTTACACCTATAGCTAAAGAAAGCTTTAAAATAAAAAACTTTTCAGAAAAAAGGAATAAAAATTTTAAACAAGGTGATTTACAATTAGCTATCAAAATGGGAGTCAGTCCCGAAGAGGCAAAAGCCTATAGAAAAGAGCATAAGCTTACCTATCATGAAAGAAGTGATATGAAAACCTTAGATCTAGTACCTATAGATGCTCATGGTGCAATTCCACATAAAGGTGGAATTGCGAAATGTAAAGAATTAAATGAAAAGAAAGGTAATTAATCATGATAGAGTCAAAATTTGGTGAATTAGAATTTGATTTTGGGTATTACACCAAGCTTGAAGTAAATTTGTTTTCACAGTCTCAAATTGTGCCAGTTGATTTTTCTGCGTATTATGAAAATGATGGTATTACAGAACAGCAAGAGTCGGTATATTCTCAGTTTTTAGAGGAAAAAGATAAACAGTTAGAAAAGCTTCAAGCCCTGTTGATAGCTGAATTTGGTATTGAAAGTAAACAGAGATTTAGTTTAAGTGAATTGTACATCGAGAGAACTGGAGAACTAGCATTCCTATTTGATGATTCTGAAAATCCTGATGAAGGAATTGTTGTCCAGTTGTTACCTAAGGTATTGATTACCAGTCAATCTGTTTATTTGTAGATTTATCAAGGTAATAAAGTCATCTATTTGAATCCTATCACACTTGTGATGGGATTTTTTCTCCCTCAAGTCACTATAAGTGCGAAATCTTCTCAAAAGCGTTACACTTAAGGCGTGGAGATGAGAGTATCTATTGAAGGGAGTGTTAAAAATGTCAAATCTAAATAATCATATGATTTATCTTGCTGGTGGCTGTTTCTGGGGTGTTGAGGAGTATTTTTCTCGCGTGCCTGGTGTGCTTGATGCGGTTTCGGGTTATGCCAATGGCCGTAGTGAGACGACTCGCTATGAGCTTATCGGTCAGACGGGTCACGCTGAAACGGTTCAGGTGACCTATGATGCTAGCAAGGTGTCCTTGCGTGAGATTCTGCTACATTTCTTCCGTATCATCAATCCTCTGAGTAAAAACAAACAGGGCAATGATGTGGGTAGCCAGTACCGTACGGGTGTTTACTACACGGATGCAAATGATTTATCGACTATCGAGCAAGTTTTCCAAGAAATGACTGAGCAATACGGTCAGCCTTTGGCGGTTGAATTGTTGCCCCTACATCACTTTATTCCTGCTGAGGATTATCATCAAGATTATCTCAAGAAAAACCCTAATGGCTACTGTCATATCAATGTCAATCAGGCAGCTAGTCCTGTTATTGATGCTAGTGCTTATCACAAGCCGAATCGAGAGGAGCTTAAGGAAAGTTTGAGTCCAGAAGCCTACGCTGTGACTCAGGAGAATGGAACGGAACGGGCCTTTACGAGTCCGCTTTGGAATCAGTTTGAGCCTGGGATTTATGTTGATGTGGCGACTGGTGAGCCACTCTTTTCGTCCAAAGACAAGTTTGATTCAGCCTGTGGTTGGCCAAGTTTCTCTAGACCTATTAGTCCAGAGGCAGCTAACTACAAGGAAGACCATTCGCACCATATGGATCGTATTGAGGTCCGTAGTCGTGTGGGTGATTCTCATCTAGGTCATGTCTTTCCAGATGGGCCAAGTGATAGAGGTGGTTTACGCTACTGTATCAATGGTGTAGCAACGCGATTTGTTCCTAAAGCTGACATGGCAAAAGAGGGCTATGCTTACTTGCTTGATCAAGTGGACTGATTAGTCATTTTTAGATAGTTATTACTTAGTAAAAGCTAAAAGAGAGGTTGGTGCCCTTGGTTCTAACCTCTTTTTACATGACAAAAGAAGCTGTGAGATGAAAGCCTTTTAAATCTAACATGATATGTAACCTAACCATTCAGGATAAAAAAGTGACCTTTCATTACATTTTTTTACAATTTTATCCTATTTGTTTTACATATTATATAGAAAAAATAGTACACTATGACAGTGAGAAATCTGACAGTTGTAAACATGTCATTTTACTTAGATTTTGCTAGTCTTGACGTCTGTAAACATTATTGTACTTTGTGTAATAATGAGTCTTCCCAACCTCCCAATATGATTTTATATGTCTTAACTTACCTAAACAAGACTAGCAAAAAATGTTAAAGTGATTCCTTGAAGGGATATGCAATGCTTGTTAGATTTTATGATAACATTCAGATAATACTAAGTCCTATTTTATTGTGCTAAACATTTATAAAGGAGAATTTTATGGAATCAATGAATAAAGTAATCCTATTAATAGCCATTTGTGTCTTATGGCTCGGGTCTTTCTTTTTACTTCCTAAAACAGGAGAAAAAGTGGTTTATTTTTATCATTTCCTAACTTTATGTAGTTTAGTCATGATTTATCGTGCCTTAGTTGATCCATCTGGACTCTGTGATACCTTTTTCCAAATTAAACATCTATGTTTTCATTAATTAATCCAGTTTGGTAATAGGTCAGGTAAATCTGAATTTAAAGTATCACTCATAAAAAGAAGCTTTCTGTAAATTGATAACAGTTTATCTGTTTTCAATATGCAGGAGGCTTCTTTCTGTATTATTGAGATTTGAGCATAGAAAAAGCAGTCTGACAAGACTGCTTTAGGGATATCAAAGTTGTGATTCGTAACGTTTGACGATTCTATTTAAGCGCCATTGGTAACAGAGACCACTGACGATAAGGCTGGCAATCAGGCCAATCCAATAACTATAGGGGCCCAGCCCAGTGACTTTTTCAAGAAGGAAGCCAACTGGGAAGGTGATGCCCCAGTAGGTTAGGACACCGAGATAAAAAGGCACCTTGGTATCCTTGTAGCCACGCAGGATTCCTTGAAGCGGAGCCGCAAAGACATCTGCCACTTGGAAGAAGAGGCTATAGGTCATGAAAATGGCTGTCATTTTCAAAAATTCAGGCTCATGCCCATAAAGTTCAGCCAAATCATAGCGCAAGAAGTAGAGGAAAATCAAGGTAAAGATAGAAAATCCTAGTGCTGTCAACCGTCCCAGCTTGCTGTAGCTCTTGACCGCATCCATGCGTCTAGCCCCAAATTCGTAGGAAATAATGATAGCCATGGCACTGGAAATGCTGAGAGGGAAGGCGTACATGAGATTTGAGAAATTCATGGCCGCCTGATGACTGGCAATCACTAGGGACGGATATTTAGACATAACCAGACCGACACCTGAGAAGATAGCGACTTCCGCAAAGACCGTTCCACCAATAGGGAGACCTAGTTTAAGTGCCTCAAGTAGAGCTGTTTTATCAAGGGGTTGGACCTTTTCAATGTGGTAGGGCTTAACCTTTTTATGCTTTCTGATAACGGCAATGGAAATGAGGAGAAGGGCCCAATAAGCCATTGAAGTTCCCAGACCAGCTCCAGCTCCCCCTAACTCTGGTAGACCAGCAATGCCATAGATGAGGAGGAAATTGAAGAAACCATTGAGAGGTAGGAGCAAAAGCATGAGGTACATGGAGAGGCGCGTGAGGCCAAGGGCGTCAAGGAAGGAGCGAACCACGCTAAAGAGTAGAAGGGGAATAATCCCAAGACTCAAAAAGCGTAAATAACCAAGGGCAACCTTTCTGACCAAAGGCTCCAAACCTAAATGATTCAAAACCAAGGGTGCCCCTAGAAAAACAAGGGCAAAGAGGATAAGTGATAGACCCAAAGCCATATAAAGAAATTGATAGAAATCAGGTGCTACTCGGTCCTTGCGACCTGCTCCTAGATGGTGTCCGATAATCGGAACCAAGGCAGAGACAATACCTGTTAAGAAGGTGAAAAAAGGACTCCATAAACTCGTTGCCATGGCTACCCCCGCCAAGTGTAGGGTATCGTATTGACCAGTCATGGTAGTGTCCACAAAGGCTGCCGAGAAGTTGGCAAACTGATAAATCAGTATGGGCACAAAAATCTTGAAGAAAACAAGGCTTATGCAGCATCAAAGAACATAAACAAAATTGTTGCCGTAAATGGTAAGATTACAGAAATAGATTTAGATAATAACGAAGAAAAGACAATAGACATAGAAAGTCTTTTGAACAAGGAGGCAGAATAATGGAATACTTAACTTTTGCCCTTGCAAAAGGCAGACTTGCAGATATTACAATGGATTTGCTTGAAAAAATGGGCATTACTTGTGATGAAATGAAGGAAAGTTCAAGAAAACTTATATTTACAAATGAAGAATTAAAATTAAAGTTTTTCTTGGCTAAGGCATCTGATGTTCCTACATATGTTGAATATGGTGCAGCAGATATAGGTATTGTTGGTAAGGATACTTTACTTGAAGAAGGCAGAAACCTTTACGAAGTTCTTGACCTTAATATGGGTAAATGTAAGTTTGCAGTAGCAGGATATAGTGATGTTAAGGAAAAACTTGAAAGCTCAAACGATTTGAGAGTTGCAACAAAATATCCTAATATTGCAAAGGAATATTTTTATCAGAAAAAGCACCAGACTATTGAGATTGTAAAACTTCATGGTTCTGTTGAACTTGCTCCTATTGTAGGCTTGGCTGATGTAATTGTAGATATTGTTGAAACTGGTTCTACATTAAAGGCTAATGGTCTTGAAGTTCTTGCTGATGTTTGTCCTATTTCAGCAAGAAT
>ENA-OQJV01000152-OQJV01000152.1-human-gut-metagenome-genome-assembly--contig:-NODE-152-length-10252-cov-1.743309_pt1 | contig 10252 bp, 20 predicted proteins | sample MGYA00242616_ERZ504783 | MGnify/ENA primary metagenome ERZ504783 (study PRJEB26092, sample SAMD00036360) | human gut metagenome | host: Homo sapiens | study: EMG produced TPA metagenomics assembly of...
TTGGTTATCAGCTGTCCCCGGATGAAAAGAACCTTCTGCGAACTTATTTTTCCCTGGAAATGTCTCTGGCTGATGCCGCAGAGAAGCTTTTTCTCCACAAAAATACTCTTCAATATAAATTAAACCACATTTATAAAAAATGTGGTCTCAATCCCCGAAAATTCCGGGACGCTGTTCTGTTGTATCTGGCACTGGAGCTGGAATGAACCGGCCATTTCACTATCCTCTCACATGAAAGCCAAACTCCTCCTCCAGTGGAATTTCCCTCGCTTCAATCCCCTCGATCTCCACAAAGCTCTGCTGAGAAAGGCGTTCTACCATCTCCCGGATTTCTTCTCTGGTTCCCTGTACTTCCATTTCCACACGATCATCCCAGAGATTCCGTACCCAGCCGGTCAGTCCTATGGACTGTGCAATATAATAGGAGCGGTAACGAAAGCCTACTCCCCTGTACTCTTCCTGAAAAATAAAAATGTTTCCGAATCTTTTCCATCTGGCACCTCATATTTTCTGTCTTAACTATTCTGTCTCAATAACAACGTTTTAGCGGCTGCTGCTTTTGTATGTTTCATACACGTTTTTATTGTTTTTATTATTTATATTATTTATGGTTTTTCTGGCTCTCAAAATTTCCGGTACAATTTTGGTACACATCATTCTGTTTGCCCTCTTCCCAGCTTTTCAAGATACAAGGCGGCTGCCTCCTCGTAAAAATCAGAGCGACTGTATGCTTTTCCCTCTTGCTGGCGCCTTTCTTCCACGTACTCGTCAATAGCGTCAAGCCGATCAAGTGGTGCGTGGACTGTAATGGGTACCCGGCGTGAGGTTCCCTTTAATTTTCTGCCATATCCCATTATTCTTTCCTTTCCTTCAAAGGGCAATCTCTTCTGCGACCTTCTTCCGGACAAATAGGTCTTTGCCCGATTGCCGCGCAATGGTAACGCTCTCCTTTAGAAAAACTCAACATGCACGCGCAACAGTTTATTCCTTTTTCGTCAAGAAAAACTCAAATTTTAAAACAGCTTCCATTACTTATTGCCTCCATGGTTCCTTGCTGCGTCTCCTGTCAAACTGATCAGTGTACTCTTGGTGTCACTGTCCAGCAGCATACGCCACCGGAGCGGGATTCTCTCATATCCATACAAGGCTCCTGCCAGCCCTCCTGTAATGGCTGCTATGGTGTCAGCGTCTCCGCCCATGTTTGCTGCCATTACAACGGCCGCCTCAAAGTTCTTTGTTCTTCTCAGGCAGTGCAGCGCACAATGCAGTGAGTCAACCACAAAACCGCTGGGGTTCAGCTTTGCAGGTTCAGCTTTGCGGCTGTACCGTGTGCCCCTGGTTATGTCATTCAGCCCGTTGCATAGTTTTTGCACCGGGTCTGCATGGTGCATGATTAAATAGTATATCATTTTTGTATAAAGCTGGCAAGCCTCCGCGCTCAGGTCGTCCCAGTGCGTCAGACGTCCGATTCTGTCCGCAACCTCTACAGCTCTGCTCTCGTCTGTATAGTACAGGCCAGGGTACACGGTACGCATCAAGGCGCCATTGCCTGCACTTTTGTTGCCGTTCTGCCGGGCTGTCAGCTGTGCTGCTTCCTTCCATATCTCGTATGGTGCCAGGCCCTTGCAATCTTTCAGTTCCGGGTGTCTCAGCATCATCTGCAGGGCGTTTGTGATCGCACTGCGGCAGGTTCCACCGATATCTTTCGGGCCGCCCATAGCCCACTCTGCAAAATGCTTGCCCGCCCATGGTTCCGGATTATCTGGGTGCATTGCTACGCCCAGGGCTGCTGCAATCGTCATTTGCGTGTCGTCGGTAACTTCTCCCGGCTTTACGCTCAACCATCCGCCGCCGATCATTTCTTTCACGGTACCGTGCTTGTGCTGGATTTCCTTTGCGTTCATAAATTCCAGCGGGGCGCCCAGTGCGTCCCCTACTGCTACACCGAATAATGCGCCGCCGATTTTGTTTGCTAAATTCGTCATAACTTTGCCCTCCTATGCGATTCTTTCAAATTCAAAAATACCAATGCTTGCAATAAAAGCCTTTGTTGTCCGGAGTCCGGTGTTTACCTGCTGGCCGTTAATGTACTGGCGCAAATAGTAGCCGCCTACCATCTTCACGACCTCCCATGTTTTCTTACTGTTGTACCGGTCCCGGTACCATTCTCTTTTTACCATACCGCCCTCCTCAATCAATAATACCGTTGCAGTTCTCCGTTAATCAGTTCCCACTGCCATCCCATGCAATCAAACCGGATATAATTATAATCACTTGAACAGTATACTGGTTTGCGTTCCCACGTTCCGCTCTCGCGCAATCGTCTGTACTTGTTTACCTCGTAACTACTTGCCTTGTCCAGTATGAGTATATTTTCCGGTGCAAATCCGCACTCTGTATACAAAAACTTTTCTGCTTCCTGAACTGTAAGGCATGTACCTATTTTAGCAAGTTCTTCATAGTCCTCCTGGCTCATTCCTGTGCCAGCGTTTTTCTGCGGGTTTCCATTCAAGCTCACGATCCAACTGTTCGCGCATTTTTTCAACCATAATCTGTGCGCCTTTCATTTGCTCTTGCCAAACTCTGCGCTCTTCCAGAATCTGTTTTTCCAGATCTGCAATTTTTTCTGCCCGCTGGCGTGTCAATCGCTGGATTCCTCCGTCCTTAACCCATGCCTTGCAAAATTCATCCTTTGAGCCATCAAAACTGTAATATTTTTCTTCAATGGCTGCGTATTCCGTGGCCGTCGGCTCAAATCCCGTGCGGTCAACAAATTCTCTAATCATCATAATAGCATACCCCTTTCCGGATCCGGCAGCTTACGCTGCCAGCTCCTGCACATACTCCATACCCTCAAAGCTACAAAAGCCGCCAGCATCCAAAATGCTCTGCAGTGCTCTCTTGCCACCGCATGGGATATACGGTATTAAAATACCAAACTCGTCACGGTCTGCACTAAAGGCAACCCAACCTTTGCCCGGTTCGTACAGCGCCCAACCTGTTACCACGCGGCTGATTTTCTTGGTTCCAAAATGTGTATTTCTTAATCTTTTAATCTGCATATCTCATGCCCTCCACTTTCTTATAATCTGGTATACATCCATGTTATCTGTGTAAACAGTTCCTGCAGTATGTCGCAATATACATTGTCAAACTCTGCTACCTCAACAACTTTGTCTGGTACCCATTCAAAGGTTTTCTTGTTCAGGCGTCCCGCTGTGTACTTATAAAAGCGCATCCGGTATGTGTCTGTTGCCTCGTCAAGGGTAATTGTCAGGCGGTTTGCCTTGCTGTGGTTCTTTGCAAGTGTCATTCTCAGGCTATTGCCGTCTGCCAGGTAATTCTTTGAGCCTGTCATTGCTGTAAATCTCTGGCCGCCTAACTGCTGTAAAATTGTTTCTGCTACACTCATTTCGTTTACCTCCATATCTCTCTTTCAACTGTCTTTATTATAAACCAATGGCGGTTTATATTCCATAGACCGAATAGACAAACTTTAGTGTAGTGAAGTGCATGAAAAGGATACAAGATAGACAACTATTTTTAAGCATAAAAAAGAGGGCGGCTCCCAGGTTTCAGGCGTTTGCCTGACCCCCTTGAGAACCCCCTCTTCGGCGCATTTTACACTATATTTTCATTTCTGTAAATCCCGGAATAACAGACAAAAAGTCTTGCCGAAAAGATACAGAATAGACAACGGGCTTATTATACCCGTTTTACATAGTCCAGACTGATCCAGCCGGCTCCGGATTTCAGGCGGCCCCACTTGGTCGCTCCCTTTCCGTTCGCTTCCTCAACAATGGTATAGGTTCCTACTGGAATATACTGTGTTTTGGCGTAGCCGGTTCCTGGGCCTGTCCGGATGTTCAGGTCCGTAATTTCAACGCGCACCTGGTACGGCTGGAATGCTGCCGCCGGATAAACCTGCTTGCCGTTCCAGTCGAACACCTTATAACCTTTGTTCTGATCAGCGCACGCTTTGGCGTTGTCATAATTCTCAAAGGCTCCTTTCTGGCTTGCTGCATCCGCCCAGGTCTTGCGGACTCTGTAGTATTTCTTTGCAGTAGTTGGCTGCGTCGGCGTTGCCGGTGTAGCTGCTGCGCCGCTTCCGATTTTTTTCTTGAAATCGCTCCATGCGCTCTCAGATCCGCTTGCGGAGTTCCATCCGTATACGCCAGGGCAATATTTGCCGTTTACATCAAAATGGCGGATAACCCTGGAAGCGGGTACCCCGTACAGCTTCATGAGGTACTTAGTCAGCTCAATAGCGCTGTTGATCGTTGCCTGTATTGAAGTTTTCCTTTGCTTCCTCAATTTGCTCTGCCGGAAGCTGCTGGCCGCATGTCGGGCAAATCTCCGAGCCGGTCCATTCCTTTTCATTTTCCTCATTCCACTCCGCCAGGAGCTGCTCTCTTCTGCGGTTCAGGCGCTGGATTTCGTTTTCATGCTCGCGCTTGTCCTGCTCGGCGTGCATGATGTCTGTGTCAATAGTGCTTGCCATATAGCGGAGATTGCTGATCCGCTCATAGGTTCCTTTGTTTGCCTCGGATTCCGCTCTCACATGTTTTGCCTCTCCGGAAGCTCTCTGACTTTCCAGTTCCGCGATCTGCTGCCGGATGGTTGTTGTCGCTCCGGATTCTCTGGCAGCTCTCTGGCTTTCCAGTTCCCGGCGTTTCTCTTTAATTTCCGCCATGGTGTTGTCAATGATCTGTGCATCCAGTCCCGTAACGTCCGGCTTTGCTTTCTCTGCCTCGTCAATACGCTGTGGGATGTCGTCCAGTTCTTTGTCTGTCAGATTCTTTTCCTTTGCAGCAATGGCTCTGTATTCGTCCACGGTATAATAATTTCCTGCCTTTCCAGGCTTGCGGAGCATTTCCGGAAGTTCTCTCAACAGGTCGCCCTGGCTCTCAATAACCTCATTAAAATCCGCATCCCCGCACACCTGTAACAGGATTTTGCGGCGGTCTGCTACTTTCATGTTTTCCAAAAAGTAGTTGTAAGAGGTCAGCATCTTTGCCAGTTCTTCATCATGGTAAATTTCCAGCAGATTCTTTTTAAACTGAGTTTCGCTTACCGGTACCCCGTCCATGCTGTAATCTGTTGTGTGTCCAGATAACACTGGCTGCGGGTTTCCTTTAATGGTCTTGTAAACTTCGTGGTAATCTTTTTTCAGTACCATTTCCGAACCGTCTGCCAGTTCCACGGTCATTTCCACGCTATGGTGCAGGTTATGGCTGCCGGTGGTTTTTGGTGTGTAGTTCTTTTCTGTGGTGCTCGGCTTGCCGTACATCAGCCAGGTAAAAGCGTTGTATACGGTGCTCTTACCGGTTCCGTTGTCGCCATAGATCGCGCTGCTTTCGCCCTGCGGGTCAATTTCCAGTTCTTTCACGCCCTGGAAGTTTTCCAGCTTCATTTTCAAAATTTTCATTCTTTCAGGTCCTCCGATCTCTTTACTTTCGCCTTGCCTCGTGATAAGATAGGCAAAAGCGGTTATTTTTTAACTGCTGCTGTTATGCCTCGGACGCTTTGGTCGGTGTCACCGGGGCATTTTCTTTGCACAATTCCATAAAAGCAAGGCTAAAAACTTCCCAGCTCAACGCTGCCTTTGCTTCCTGGATCAGCTGCTCTCTGTAATATGGTTTGCGACGTTCTCCATTCGCATCCCCGTATCTGCCTATTATGTACTGCAGCTTTCTGTCTGCGCGTTCCTGCGCTTTCTGCTCAATACTCTCCTCCATTGTCCTCAATAGCTTCTGCCTCCTGTCTTGCTTCTCCCAGGCCAATTTCACGGCCCCATAAAAACATCATTGCCAGTGCCGGAAATACTAAAACCTCGCCGCCCAGGCCTCCGGTTCTGCTGTCGATCACTGCAAACACCATAAGCCCGATCTTTACCAGCGCGCCCCCGGTCAGGATCATTGCTCCCAGGTTAATGCCTGCCGCAATACATCTTTCCAGCTTTACACGGCGCTTGATGGCTTCCTTTCTTGGTGCCAGCCTTTCCTCAACCACAAAAACCTCTGTTTCTCTGTGCATTACTGTTTTTCTTGTCATGTTGCTCCTCCTTATACATCCAGCAGCGTTTTCTGCTCCGGTTCCTCAGCTTCTGCTTTTGGCGCTGCCTTTCCGATGATCGTCTTGGCTCTGTCCTTAAATGCCTCAATCTCTTCCAGTGGTACGTTTACCGCTGTGACCATTCCCTGGCTTGTGTTGTCCGGGCTTACCACTGCAATGTCCACAATGTCGCCAACCTCAACCGGTGCCGGTGTGTAAAATGTGTACTCTCTTCCGGATGGCTGTCCAGCTCTTAAATATTTGAGCTTAATTACGTTTGTTTTCTCCATCTTCCTTGCCTCCTGCTTTTCTGTATTTCATAAATGCCTGCCAGTCGTCGCTTAATACCAGCGCCGCGGCCTCGCATATAATGACATGTTTTACAAGTTCCAGGCTGTCCAGCTGTGCGTTTTCAGCTCCTGCAAATTCCTTTTTCTTTATGTACCCGATCAGGGTATCAACTGCTTGCTTCAATGCTTCCGGGTTGCTTTCCTGGTGCTCTAAAAACTTCCATGTGTTATCTGCCATCAATACATCCTTTCTTCCAGGTACCTCCTGGATACTCGGCCGGCTGTTACAATCTTGCCTTTTGCTTCCAGCTCTTTATTTAGCTGTCGCATAATCTTGTATGCGTGGCTTTCTGATATATCCAGCATGGCTGCCACGTCTGCCACTCTCAAAAACTTAGGTGGTTCTTTTGTAGCTGCTGCCGTTCTTCCCATGCTCCTGCACCTCTTTTCTCAATCCGGATACCCTTTGCGGGCTTCAATCTTTTCTATGGCGGCCAGCATTTCATCAACCTTTTGCCGGGCTTCTGTAAACCGTCTTTTTATTTCCGGTACCATTTCAAGCTCCTCCGGTGTTATTACCCCGTCCTCAACAATCTCTGCAAATTCTGTGAGGGCGTCTTGCATGTCGTCCATGTGTCTCCTCATTCGGAGCACGCATCTTTCTGGCGGCATGTCGCTGATCTCTGCGATTCTGTCTTTTCCTAACGGACACTCATTAGCACAATACCAGGCTCTCAATTCCGGCTCTGCGTATGCGTCAGCCATAAGTGCTACAACCGTGTTTGGGGTTTTCGTTATGTCCAGCTCGTACTTTTTCAGGCTGTCCTCTGTAACCCCTGGCAAGTAGTCAACAGCTCCGGCTCTCGTCAAGAGCTTTTCGTTGTACTTTGCCGCTTTCAGTCGTGCCTGGCAGTACCTGTTGCCCGCCGCTTTTGTTACTCGGCTTTGCATTTATTTTTTTCCTCCATGTGGCAAAATATAATTGTAAAATAACCTATCTTTCCATTTTGGAAGATTTTTCTTTAAAAAAAAGCACTTCGACCGGCAGTTTAAAAAAATCTGCCAGCGCCTTTGCTTCCTCTAAGGAAAATTTAAGGTCGCCGAGTTCCTTTTTACAGTAGCAAGCCTCCTGAACGCCTATAACGTCGGCACATTCCTTTAAACGGATACCGCGTTCGGTTCGTATCTTGCGTAAATCTTCGTACATCTGCTTCACTCCTTTCTTCCATTTTGGAAACTTTATGGTTATAATATATCTTCTGTTTTGGAAAATGTCAATAGATAATTTTCTATTTTAGAAAAAAATGTTAATGTGGTTACTTTCCACGGTGGAAAGTGATATAATCCAACCAGAAAGGAGGGGTCTACTATCAACAACATCAAAATTCTACGACAAGAGCGCGGTTGGACTCAGGCTGAATTAGGTCAGCGCCTTAAGTAAAAGATTCAGCAATTTCCAAATATGAAAACGGCTCCTTGCAGCTATCCGGCGATCTACTTGTTCAGCTGGCGGATATCTTTGGAGTTTCTACTGACTACATCTTAGGCCGCACAAAATACCGCACTTACGAGGGCACTTCCTTTGAGGTTCCAAAAATAATCGATCTGCTCAGTCGCGGGGATATGGAAATGATATCCAACTGGGCGGAACTCTCTCCGGAAAATCAGGCTCGTATTGCGGACTATGCCAAAATTCTGCAAAAAGCAGAAGCGGCAGATAAAAACAAAAAATAGGAGGTTTTTATGAAAAGCAAACATTTGTTTACCCCCCCCCATAAAATAACAGCACTTTTTCTGTCGGGTGTCCTTGTTCTCTCCTGTTTCAGCTGTTCTGGTGCGCAATCTAGTTCAGCATCAGAAACACAACAGCAAACAGAAGTTTCTCATTCCTCTGTTGGTTCACAAGAGGATCTATCTGCAACAGAGCAAAATCTAACATCTGTTTCCTCCGGTTCTGTTTATAGCTCTGTCACATCACTGGATCAGAACCTTACCTTGCAGGAATCTGATAGCTGCCTATATGTCACAATGGATATACCATCCGGGGAATTCAATGCAAATACCCGCCGTTTCTTTTGGGATTTAGTGCGTGTTATACAAATACCGGATATATGGAATTCTTATACAAGTATGTCTTTCACATTCATGTCCGGCGACGATATGGCCAATGTTGGAATTTCTGGTTATGACAATGTTTATTCATTCAATGCAACGCATATAAACATTATGCAGGACCAGGATAAAAATAGCATTTTCGATCAGTTTTATATGGCTGTGCTGGGCGCTCGCGATCTTTCTGTCGCTCAGGATAAAAGTCTGTATGAAATGGCTGAAAAGTATGGTACAAGTGGCTATTCACTTCCGGAAGATTACCGCTCTGGTTACTTTTGGGTTATGTCCAGCTTTCCGTACAATGCTGGCTATTCAGTAAGCGACACTGCTATTTCGGTACAAGTATCTGCTGAAAACACCAAACAATGTGGTGCTCAATCTGCGCAAGAACTTACTGCTGCCGTTGACGTTTTCAACCAGCTTTGCAACAACGATCCGCTATCTATGCCATATACAAAAATTTCTGTACAGTACCTGGATTCTAATAATTCCAAATTATGGGATTGGTGTTCAGAAAAAAGTGGGGATGCTTGGTCTGTCACACAAAACAGCAGCAACAGTGTAACCTTTGCGGATGGTATACATTCGACAGCAAAATAGTAAATGGTGTAAAGTGCATTTGCGGGCACCGGTCGGCTGCTCAGCAACGACCATATGGTTTTTAGAATCAGTAATAGGGAATCAGGAATCAGGAATCAGCACGGCTTTTCTTGTGCTTGCACTGTGCTTGTACTGTGCTTTAATTTTTAACATGGAGGTTCGTATGGAAAATTTAGAAATGCTTACGGGCACCTTTCCGGTTGCTCCGGATCAGCTGGCGCATGATCTGGCCGTCGCAAAGCTCATTAAAAGCGGCGCGGTACCGGCCTCAGCTTCCGGCTATACTTATTATGGTGCCTATATTAAATATTTACGGGAATTCGAAACGGTCATAGCCAACCGCATCCCGGAGGAGTCCGAAAATGTCAGTGGCTAAAGATCCCAAAACCGGCAAGTGGTACAGCAAGTTCAGGTACACCGACTGGACCGGTAAAAGGGTGCAAAAGAAAAAAACGGGACTTCATAACCAAACGGGAAGCCCAGGAGTGGGAACGCGAATTTCTTACAAAAGCGGCTGCATCTTGTGACATGTCGTTCGCTTCCCTGGTAGAGTTGTATATGGCAGATTGTAAAACCAGGCTGCGCGCCACCACCTGGGAAAATAAGCAGCACCTTATTCAAAAAAACTGCTGCCCATTTCGGCAGCGTGCCAATAAACCAGATCACGCCGCTCATGATCCGCAACTGGCAAAACACGCTTATGGAGCTGCGGCAGCCAAATGGTAAGCCGTACTCAAAAACATACCTCAAAACTATCAACAACCAGGTTGCTGCTATTCTTAACTATGCCGTTAAATACTACGGCCTCCCAGGCAGTCCGGCGGCAGTTGCTGGCAGCATGGGAAAATCAAAAGCGGATACAATGCTGTTCTGGACCGAGGACGAGTTCAAAACTTTTCATTCAGGCTATAGACAAGCCAACGCCATACTGCGCTTTTAACGTCCTGTTTTATACCGGCATCCGTGAGGGGGAGTTGCTGGCGCTCAGCTTGTCCGACTTCGACTTCACTAATCAGGTGCTGCATATCACAAAAAACTTTGCAGTGGCCAATGGCCAGGAAGTCATATACGAGCCAAAAACTCCAAAAAGCAAGCGCGATATTACTTTGCCGGATTTCCTCTGCGCCATTGTTCAGGACTATGCCGGCCGGCTTCTGGAATACGATCCGGACGACCGCCTGTTCCCATTTACAAAA
>ENA-OQJV01000155-OQJV01000155.1-human-gut-metagenome-genome-assembly--contig:-NODE-155-length-10205-cov-2.197956_pt1 | contig 10205 bp, 14 predicted proteins | sample MGYA00242616_ERZ504783 | MGnify/ENA primary metagenome ERZ504783 (study PRJEB26092, sample SAMD00036360) | human gut metagenome | host: Homo sapiens | study: EMG produced TPA metagenomics assembly of...
TCAGCATCTAGCTGACTGCTATTAAGGGCAATGACAGTCGACAAGAGGTCCTTGTAGTTTCCAATCTGGTCACCTTTAGCCTCGAAACGATTGCGTCCCTTTTCAACCAAAGGAAGACCAAGATCAAGAAGTTCCTTCAAATAAACCGACATGTCATCCTGTGTCTCATTGAGAATTTGTGGCTGACTAAGCACCAATTGTTCACTAGCCGCATTAAAAAGTGACATAGCCACGAAATGCCCCCGCTGACTATTGCTCTGCGTAACAATATCCAAACTCCTGTCTTCATCCGTCGCCTCATTGATACGACTACGTTCCTCATCAGACAGGAGACTCTTATTTTGCCCTACCTTAGGAAAATGTGACTGGGTCATCCCCAAGGCAAAACATAAGGGAGCGAGAGTGTGGTTGAATCAAATCGTATTTCTTCACATTGACCACATCGACAGTGGCTGGGACCTACGGTAATCACAGGCCAACATTCCCGAACGCAAAATGGACAAAAAGTCGTCCACTGACAGAGTTTCTTCCCAAAAATAGTCTCAACCTGCTCCAAGAGTTGTGTGAAAGCCTTCCAGACCTGTTCGTTCTGTTCTTTTTCGGCCTCACTGGCCTTGGCAGTCAAACTAGCCATCTGACTTGGCACTTGCACAGCCTCTAAAAAAGACCACTAGTTTCTTGAGTAGACTAGAACCCTTTTGTTTGCGACTATTAAGCAACTTGTCCAAGGGCTCTACCAGTTGTGAGCGCAAGGCATTAAGCTGGTCTAAATCATACTTATCACGACTATTGGCCGTAAAATCAGACAAGAACTTGTGACGCCCCTTGATGTCTGCAAAATTGACATAATACTCAAAAAGATCTAAATCCTCTTGAGCAAAACCGCCATAGAGACCGGATTTTACGAGATTAAGCAAATCCTCAGCACGATAATTATAGCGCTTGATACGTTCCAGCGAATCCACAAACTGCACCAAAGGATGGCTAGACATGGTTTCTTCCTTACCGAAATAATAGGGAATATCAAATTTTCGAAAAATCTGACCCACCTGAAGCTTATAACTCTCCTCATCACCAAGTAAGACCAGAATATCCTTATAGCGCTTGACCATCTGCCAGCAACTGACGATACTCTTGGCAACCTGAGCCACCTCTTCCTTTTTGGTTTGACCACTTCCCCAGACCTGCAAGGCTTGCTTGTCTTGGTCGGTCAACTGCTCGTCTACCGTCTAAAATCATGACGGCTCTCCAAAAGACGGCTAATACGTGCAAAAGAAGGATTCCCCTCTTTGTCTGTCGTCACATAGTCGGGTGTCACCTTATAGGTCTGAGCCAGAGTTCTCAGAAAATCCACTGAAGCCTGATAAACATTGCCGTAAACAAAGTTAGCACTATAAGCTTTTTGACTGGTATAAGTCCCAATGACAATTTGGTGGCACTTATCATTCAAGAGGGCAACTAGGGCCTCCTCCTCGGCAGAGAAACGCGTAAAGCCATCAATGACCAAAACCGTATTACTCAGTGCCTTATCCAGATGTCCTGAGGTAATTTCCTTGAAGAAGGCACTAAGTTTTGATTGATTATCAAAATCTCCTGCCAACAAGAGGTCCTGAGCTGCACTGAAAATCCTGAGCAAATCCTCTTGTTTCTCAACCTGATCCAAATGCTGCAAATCCAGAACCGTCATATTAGCCTGCTGCAACTCTTTGTAAAGGTCCACCAATTGATTAATAAAGTTACTATCCTTGCGCAAACGGCCATAAACCTTGAGCTCATCATCGTCCATATGCGACAACACCTTGTAAAAAATCATTGCCAGACCAGTATCATCCAGCTGAGTCTTTGGGTTGCTCGTATTGAGAATAAAGTATCTCGCCATCTGAGTAAAACGAGTCACCGTAATCTCAAAGGACGCTGACTGAGGCAGGTATTCCAAGACCTTACGCTCCTTCTCAAATGACAGGGCATTAGGGGCAATATAAAAGACCCTCTTTCCCTTTTGAGCATAGCTGGTTGCCTGCTCCGTCAGAATTTCAGTTAAATCCTGAGACATATCCGTATAAAGTAATTTCATAAGACGTCCCTTTCTTGTCTCTACACCAGTCGTTAGGCCAAGCAAGAACTGCCATTCACTTAGTGCTAACAACCACTAATCCTTGCTATTATAACACAGAATGAAGCAACAATCAGACTCCTCCCTTGCTCCTATCTCCTCCGATGTCCTAAGTTTCACACATAAGCATAAGCTCAACAGCAAAGACCCCTCCTTCATGGACTTGTACCTAAAAAAAGAGCCAAATCCTCTGATTTAGCTCTACATCTTTATTTAAAAATCAATTCCTGTTTGAAGAGGTAATCACCACTGCTTGTAATCAAATTGGCATCACTATACTTCCTAAGAATATCCTTGGCTGAGTGGAGGTTAAGACCTGAGGTCTTCTTCTGATTTTCTTCCTGCATAATGGCATCAAGGTCAACTTTTTCTTCTTGCGTCCTATTTTCCATGACGAAATGGTAACTTCCATCCTTATCATGTCGATGAAAACTAAACTTGATTTGACTGACAGGCACCTGCTTACTCTCATCAATCGCAATTACTAAAAGAAAATAGACACCAGCAAGGTCAAGTCAACCACGTTCATGGTAAACCCTGAAATCTCCTCAGGAATATCACAAGTCACTGGAATATTACTACGTTTAGCCTCCATCATACGAGCCGAAAGAAGGCTACGTAAGGGTAGGGACTGAATATTTTCCAGCTTAGGATTATCAATGACACGGAAACGTTCAAACTCCTTGGCACTCTCTCTAAGCACATTCTGATACACCTGCTCGGCAAGAGCCTCTTCCTGGTCACTTACTTCCTCTGAAAATTGTTCCACAACCGTCTGATAAGACTGTCTGTATTGTAACAACTCATTATAGAGAAGATTAACCTTTTGGTTGGCCTTGGTCAAACTATTCAAATGCCTCTTTTCCTCCATGGCCAAACTCTCTTCCAAATACTGCCTAGACAGTTGATTAAGATGGGCAACTAGGAAAATGAAAGCCACTGCGGACAAGAGAACCCAAAGCATCCGAAGTCTCAACTCCACCTCTGAGGAGTAGCCAGGGAACCAACTGTCTAAATTCACACTGAGATAGATTCCCAATAAATAAATGGCCATTGCTATAGCAACTCTTCTAGAAATCTGGAGGTTCTGGAAAGAGTCATCGCTATAGACCTTCCAACGCTTCAAATCCAAGCCCAAGAAACGATCAAATACAAAATAAAGTGGCAAAATCAAACCGTAAGATAAGAGATAGAAAAGAGCATTTGACCCTACCTCAGCGACAGGGAGATTCAAGAGAAGGGGAATAAAGAAGAGTCCCAATAAACGATAAAGTAAATCTGACGTCACCACTGGAAACAAGGTATGAAAAGCATACTGGGTCACCGACCAGGTCTTCCCTTTAGCAAGAAAGGCCAAAATCATCAGGATCAAGACATCAAAAACCATAATCATGTTAGTAATATTATACTGAATGACTACATCTAACAGGGCTAAGGTCAAGAAGACCGTCCAGGAGATACGAATGTCTGTCATTCGTTTGAAAAATGGCACAATTTATCGTCAGAGTTAAAATAAGCTGAATGGCTAGAAAGGCATCTGTATCATAGAGATTTAAAAAATTTATTCCCAAAAACGATTCAAACATCGAATCTCCTTTCTATAAATTTTTTTACAAGTCTTTAGTATTCAAATTGCTGTCTATAGATGAACGTATCATTCTTAAAGCTAAGTTTAGACTGAGGGTAACGCTCCATAATATCTTCGAGCTGCTCATTGATTGATAAGTGATTCTCATACACCTCGTGGGGCGCCTCGGCACTATCTTGCGAAAGGGTTGTCTCTACAGAGAGGACCTGGACCTCACCTCTTTGGTAATAAGACAGACGAACTAAACTATTTTCTTGACCATGAGCTCTCAACAAGGCATTGTCCAAGAAGGTCGTTAGAACAGCTGATAAATCCACCACATCGATATGAACTGGGGATATAGGGTCTGGAACCTCCATGATAAAATCAACGCCAACAGCATGAAACTCCATATACTTACTCTCAATGACGGAACGTAACAATTGAGAAAGCAGGTTAGAAATATCTGGCATAACCTTGCTGAAGGGAACCTCTTCATCAGATAGGTTCTGAGTGTCTCCCTCTTGACTAGTAGCCAGAACGGTCTTAACCTTCTTAGGTACGACTACCTTAGGCACTCCATCACGGTATAGATCCTGATAGAGATGGAGGATATGTCTACTAGATTCCTGTAAGCTCTGGAAATGACGCTCCTGCTCCTCTTTCAACTCCAGAAAAAGTTCATCCTTAATCCACTGGTTAGCATAGGAAACAACAATGAAGAAGGCTCCTGTTGCTAATAGAACGATCAACTTGGCATAATTGTTAACCACTTCCACAGGCCAGATGCTAGCAAAGTAAGGCATGAAATCATTTAGAAGCCCGTATGAAAGAAAGGCAAAACTAACCCCAATAACAATAGGGGTGAAGTGAATGCGTAAGCGCTCCTTTTCCTCGACCTGCAAATATTCATAACCAATAAAACGGTGAACCAAAAGATAAAGAGGATAGGTAACTACCACACATATAAACTCCGTTAAAGATTCTGGAATACGGCTCATCAAGTCGGCTCCCAAAAGTAAAGGAAAGACGATTAATGACAAGCCTCGTATAATGATATTGGTTGTTCCCCAGGCATAAAAACTATTAAATACCGGCTCTATCCATGGCAAGTCTGGACGTTTGTAATAACTAAAACAAAATAAAATGAGAGGATTAAGTAAAAATTTGAATCCCATAGGAAGAAGAGGAGTCAAAACAACTGATAAAAGGCCACCTAATAAAAGTAGCCACCAAGAAATCTTGACCCTACCAGCTGCATGAAACATCAGATAATTGACAAAGAAAATCAAGAGCGTGTCTATAGATACTAGCCAATGAAAATCTTTAAAAACAGCAAGTAGCGATTCAATAATAGAAGTCATTCTTTTCCCCCTCTCCCTTTAATCTGATTTAAGAAACTTCCTCAAAAATCCCCTAGGAAGCCCTTTTTACAACACTACTCATTATATAGCTTTTTGTAAGTTTTCACAATAATTAATTTTCTATTAAGGTCTATAATACCTCTAAGAATCCATTTATTTATAGAAGATAGACTCACTATTAAATTAAAGTTACAAATGTAACATAAAAAAGTTGAGACAATTTTATCTCAACTTTTTCATTAAAGACATATTCTTTTAGAAACTTTCTTTAGGTGACTAGGAACCTCTGCGACCTTCTTCGAATTTCCAAGACTTTTTTTTAAACCTAAGGTCTAGTCAGCCTTGTAGTAGAATTGTTTGGCGTCAGATTGTGGTGATGCTGACTGGGTAATCAAAATACGGTCTTTAGTATTATCCGAACCATCCACAAATCCCTGTACTGTCGGAAGCGTTACTCCCTTAGGAATAAAGACAATCGCTGCTCCGGTAATTCCCATCCTTAAACTTGATGTGAGATAGCCATTCTCAAGTTTTCCATTTGTATTTTCAACAACATAATTCTCAGGAGCTGTTAAATTGTCCTTAGAAAAATTCAGACTTAAGCCATTCCCATTCTTCCAAGTCCCTTCGAGGCTTTGGAAGTTATTATCCTTGATAGCATTAACATCCATGCCTGTTTGTTCGGTCTTGGTTTCCGTTTTTGATTCTGTTTTAGTCTCTGATGAACTTGATGATGACTCCGATGTTTGTGAAGAACTTGAAGATTCTGAGCTTTCAGATGTGCTAGCACTAGAGTAATGCTTGAGCAACTCTTGGTAAGCCTCTTGCATATCATCTGGTGCTACCTTATAGGTCTGAACAGCCTTCTTATCGTAATTACCCTTCCAGTAGTTCGTCACATAATAAACAGTACCATTAGAACCTAGAACGATTTGGTAAGAATCCTTATCTTGGTCAACCAAATCCTTATAAAGCTTGTTGTAGCCATTATAATTGCCACCAGTTTTATCATCAGCTGAAAAGTCCTTAAAGAGGGCTTTTTGTTCAGCGGCATCGTCTTCATACATAGCATGTTTCTTATCCTTCAAGGTATAAAGACGGAAGGATGATGTTGGGCTATAGTCTGCGGTCTTGCCACTATTCTCATTAATCCCTAAAGCAAAGGAATCAACCGTGTTTTTATAATCCTTGAAATCATAGTTTGAGACTTCCTTGCCATTGATGATACCACTCGGAACACCAGTAATATGTTCATAGCCATCCGCATTGATGAGATTAGCAAGGATGGTAATCGTTTGGCTGCTACCTTTTTCCTTAGGTGCCTTAAATGACAGGAAGGTTGGACTACCATCATTGACCTTGGTGATGCTGTCAAAGCTGCTTTGAACTAAAACAGCATCCTTGGCATAATCAGACTGATAGAGCCATTTCCCAAAAGCTTCCGTGATAGACTTAATGTCCTCAGTCGAATAGTCTGCAATATAAGTGGTTTCCTTATCACCATTGACATCAGTCTTAGTCTTGATATCTGCATTTGGCTTATTTGGATCGTTAGAAGACGATTCTGAGCTTGCATCACTACCAGAGGATGAACTACTTGATTCCAAAATATCCTTAATTATACTTTTAACTTGGCTACTTGAAGAACTAGACGAAGCCTCGCTAGACTCAACGACTTCAGAGCCTCCCTCAACCTGAGTATAGGTGTCTGATTCAGTCATTTCAACCTTTGCATCTCCTCCAGGTACCATACTTGGTGTGATACGGATAGTACCGTCTGAGCTACCGTTAGTTCCAGGCAACTTAAAGCTCAAAGAACGGTCTTCGCCGGCTTGGGCATTAGCCTGATAGGTATCCCCAGTCTCCGTATTTTTGACTTCGTATTTGTCTCCCTTGATCTTACGAACTTCAAAACGCACCTTGTTCCCGGTATTCTTATCGACAACGGTTGTGGCATAAACTCTTGAAGATGATGTAAATGCCGTGCTCTGAGTGTATTTTCCAAGTACCATGAAGACCAAAAAGACAATCAAGGCTAAACCGATAAACTTTTTATGTTTAAACTGTTTCATGAAGTCCTCCTAGATAAATAGATAGCCAACAACATAGCCAAAGAGAGCAATACAAATCAAGAGCAAAATTTCCAAAACTAAAAACCAGCTAAACTTGAGATCACCCAAACCAACCTTAGACAAAACTTGTCTGAATTTAGAATTTTTCTGTCTGCTCAAGCCACTAGAAAGTGCAAAACCAGCCTTAGCAGCTTCAGCAACTTCCTTATCACTTGGCTTGCGACCATGCTGAACTTGGAAGTCAATCAGCCATTCATCATATTGTTGCATTTATTTCTCCTTCTTCTGAAGTGTGACGAAAAAGAGTAGGGCATAAACTAGGCAATGAAGCACCAAGGCCCACCATTGTCCCCAGAATTCGCCTGTAGAACCTTGAAAAGCCTCCAACTGGCTCTTAGGGACAGGAACATGGTACTTAGCCAAACTAGATGGCAAGTCTGACAAGTCACTAGAAATCCCAAAAAGCTTGTGGCCATAACCAAGATAGATAAACTTTTGTACCCAATCAATGGCTTTGGGCAAAGACAGGATAGTTCCCGACAATGAAAATTGCATGATACCCACAACGACTGCTAGGATAACAGAGGTAATCTCAGATTTGCCAACCAAGGCTGAGATAAAGAGGGCAATGAAATGCGAGGCCAAGAAAACCAGAAGCACTGTAATCCCAACTTCCCAACGGTAGGAACCAAAAATATGACCAGCATCTGGAAATTCCTTGTCAAAGAACTTACTAAAGACAGAGTAAGATAGGATAAAGACAATGGTTTCCAAAACAGCAAAGAAGGCGTGAATCCCCATACTAGCCAAGGCAAAGGCTGAACGACTCAAACCTGAGAAAAAGTCACGGTTGAGGACCGAGCGTTCCTTAGAAATATAAATACTGTTTTGAACCACAATCAAGAGACTGGTTGAGAAAAGCAAGAGAAAGAGGGTCATTCGAGTTGTTTCGAAATCTTTCAAAAATCCCTTGTCTTGGATATAGAGAATTAAGCCTTCGAAAGCGACAATGCCCAGAAGAACCTTCACAAAATCCATGTAGTGGTGTTTAAATTTATACCAACTTAATCGTAATGCTGCGTTCATAAGTCTCCCTAAATCTTGTAAATACGTGTTGAAGCATTGAGCTCTTGATAGACATCTGCGATATTCATATCCATATATTTACGAATCATATACGGATCGCTAGTCTTGTATTCCAAAAGCAACTCTTCATAGGTTCCTGCGAATGTCGGACGTCCCTTAGACAAGAAGATAATCTTGTCAAAAATAGCCAAGTTTTCTGTGTTGTGGGTAATAACCACAATAGACTTGTTAGCTGATTTAGCCAAGATTTTCAAGGTACGTAAGAGATTACGGTCACTAAGAGCATCCAAGCCTGAAGACGGCTCATCAAGGATAAAGTAGGGACTAGGGCTAAGAAGCTCGATACCAATAGAGACACGACGTTTTTGCCCACCAGAAAGCTCTGAAATCTTCTTATTGGCAAATTCTGTCAACCCTAAATCGTCCATGATGCCTGCAATGCGATGCTTTTTAGTCAGCTTACCACCCCCTTTCAGATGGTGGTCCGCATAAAAATCAAAGGTCTCAGATACCTTAAGGTACTCACGTAGGAGATTTTGTTGGGGCACATAGGACCAAGAGCGTGAACCAGCAGTCACAGGTTTGCCATTTTCTAAAATACGAAATTGTTGGCAAGTCGGTTTGAGCTGACCCAAAAAGAATCTCTGTCAAAGTTGTTTTCCCTGAACCAGAGGCACCCAAGATACCGACAACTTGACCAGTCTCCATAGTAACATCCAAATCTGTAAAGAGCTGGTTATCATTTCCCTTATATTTGAAACAGATATGTTCAAATGTTAATTGATTGGTTTCCATTTATATCTCCTAAGACATAAGTAACATCAAAGCCACAATTAGAATGGCTCCGATAATAAGAACGATGACATTGATATTGAAGAAGAGAATCAAACTTAGTAAAATCACAAAGGCGAAGGCGGCAAAGAGGTAATTTTTAAGAGGTGACTCTTTAGTCTGAGTCACCGCAACAGGTTCAAAAGGGATTTCCTTTTTACCTGATACATTGCTAGCATCAGTGGTCGTCCCCTTCTCAACTTCCAAGGCCTTTCTCTGAGCCTGTCTGAGTTTTCGGTCATATTGTAACTTCTCATGGTCTGAGAAAAAGATTGAGCGAATCGTGTAGAGCTCACTGCGCAAACGCTCACCTTCTTTATCCAAGGTACCATTTGTCCAGAGCTCCTCCAGCTCCTCACGTAAAAAGGAAAGAGCCACGAAACAATCTTGAGCCGACATCTCTGGAGAGATGCGGTTACTGACCTCTCTTAAATAGGTCACTTCCTGTCCTGTCTCTGTATCAATTGCTTTGTAGTAGTCTATCATGAGATGAATTTAGCAAAAATAGCTTGAAGTTCTGACAAATCTTCCTTAACCACTTCTTGGGTTTGGTTGACTTGTGCATTGACTGAAAAGCGTGCCACAACAGTATTACTTCGAGGATCCGATACTGTCACGGTAACAATTTGTTCTGAGTCAAAGGCATAGGTGACTTGTGCCAAGAGCTCGCCTTTCTGACGAGGTTGTGGCACTTGCCCTTCCACTTGTCCCAAAATCTTCACAGCAAATGGATTCTCGTAATTTCCTTCTGTGATACGAAGCTTGAACTTGCTCTGTCCATCCACGACCGCAAAGAGATCCTTAGTAACAGCCAAAGGCAAGACCGAGTTACGTGGAACCACGACACTATTATAGTAGTCACCCACAAAGCTGTAGTTCTTATTTGGATTTTTCTTGAAGAGCAGACCGATTCCCTGAGAGGTCACATCCTTAACAACTACTCTATCTGTCTCAGTTGTCTTACCATCCTGATGTTCAGAGAAGCTAACCTCATTATTGACGATAAGGTCAGCCAAAATAGAAGCTCCCTGTGCCACGATAGTGTCTGGATTAAGGTCAAACTTAGGTTCCAAACCACTCATCAAGCGAATCATTTGACGAATCATTGGCATACGTGTTCGACCCACCACAAGGAGAATATGATACAATCTCTTCCCATTTTAAGCCAGATG
>ENA-OQJV01000156-OQJV01000156.1-human-gut-metagenome-genome-assembly--contig:-NODE-156-length-10192-cov-3.302434_pt1 | contig 10192 bp, 10 predicted proteins | sample MGYA00242616_ERZ504783 | MGnify/ENA primary metagenome ERZ504783 (study PRJEB26092, sample SAMD00036360) | human gut metagenome | host: Homo sapiens | study: EMG produced TPA metagenomics assembly of...
TGCACCTCCTCTTTTTTTAGCGAGATGAGTATTGCATTGTCCTTTAATACCTGTATGAACTTTTTTGAAATATTGGTCATCTCATCAAAGCTGTCCACATGCTTCACATGAATCCACTCATATATCTGCTTCGCACGGAATTTCTTTTCTCCGAGCGATATGATAAACTCTGTGAGCTCGTCCATATTCATTGATTTGATGTCAGTTAGTTGTTCTTTTATCTGTTCCATATTATTTTTATTAAATCTGCATTTAACTATTGTTTTATAATTCTACTAATTCGAATCAATTTGTATTTATTAATTCATGATTTACTTTAATATCATAATTTGCTTTTTATAAATCTTGCATAAAAAATCCGTCACTTCCATGCTCACCGGGCAGTATCTGTTTCATTCCGGTGCCTTCCGCAAAGCTCTTATCAAGCTCAAACTCCGGATGCTTTTCAATAAACCACCTCACATTGTCCTCGTTCTCAGCCTCATCTATCGTACATGTACTGTACACGAGCACTCCGTTTGGCTTCACGTATGTATGCACGGTATCAAGTATCTGTCTTTGAAGAGCAGCAAGCTCATCTACAGACTCAGGTGTCATCTTGTAGCGGATGTCCTTCTTTCTTCCGAGCACTCCAAGCCCTGAGCACGGCAGATCACAGATCAGTATATCTGCTTTTCCTGCCGAATCAGCATCAGGTACGGTGGCATCCCACACCTCTGCCGACATATTTTTAAGACCATGCCTTTCTATATTTTCCTCAATCATATCAACCTTGTTATCGGTCAGGTCACGCGCGAGCACATGACCGCTACCCTGCAAAAGCTCAGCTATATGGGTGCTCTTGCCACCCGGTGCTGCGCATACATCTATCACATAGTCGCCCTTCTTTGGAGCAGCCGTCTGTGCAACAAGCATTGAGCTTATATCCTGCACATAGAAAAGCCCGTCTCTGAAGCTCTGCAAGCCATTCAAATAATCAAATCCAGATATAACAAACGCGTAATCAAGTTCATCAACCGCAGTGACCGTCACACCCTCTGCCTCAAGCATTGCACGAAGCTCATCCGGAGTACACCTGGTCAGGTTTGTCCTGATGCTTATTGTGCTCTTATTGTGAAAGGCCTTGAAAATCTCCTCTGCCTTCTTCTCTCCGTATGCCGCAACAAATCTGTCCACTATCCACTGTGGCATGGAGTATCGGATGCTTAAGGTATCAAACTGTACTGAATCTATATTTCTTGCAATATTTCTGAGTACACCGTTTACAAAGCCCGAAAGCTGTGCAAACTTATGCCTCTTTGCAAGCTTCACAGCCTCATTGCATACAGCTGAATCCGGCACCGCGTCCATGTACTTTATCTGGTAGACGCTCATACGAAGAAGGTTTCTGATGAAGGGCTTCATCTTCCTTACCTTTGTCTTTGAAAAAGAGTCTATGATGTAGTCGAGCTGCAGCATATACTCGATAGTGCCGTCAACAAGCCTCGTCATAAAGGCTCTGTCCTGCTTTGACAGATACTGATACTTGTCAAGCACACTACGAAGCACGATGTGCGAAAATGCTCCACGCTCATTAATCTCAATAAGCATCTCAAGGGCAAGCTCACGCGTATCTACAGAGTGCTCATTATGCGCTGCCACGTTTGATTTTGCCGGTCTGCCCGGTATATTATTTTTGTTTATTTGGCTATTTTTATTGTTATGATTACTTTTACTATGATTATTTATATTCTTATTCGATGTCATATAGTTTAACCTACTTGCAGCTAAAACAATATCAGTCGTCCCGTCTGCGTCCGTTTGTGATAAGTATTATACGAAGGAGCTGTAAAATAGCAGCTGCCGCACTGGCTACATAGGTAAGTGCCGCTGACTTGAGCACTCTTCTTGTGTACTTAAGCTCGTCATCTGCAAGTATGCCCTGTGTACGAAGCATGACAAGCGCACGTCTTGAAGCATCAAACTCTACCGGCAATGTCACGAGCTGGAAAAGCACTGCTGCCGAAAATAGCAATATGCCTATATCAATAATAAGCCCTGACGAGCGTGTGTTAAAGAACAAGCCGATAAGTATGACCGGCCATGCAAGCATTGAGCCAAAATTGGCTATAGGCACAAGTGCACTCCTGATTGAAAGAGGTACATAGCTTTTTGCATGCTGTATAGCGTGTCCACACTCATGGGCTGCTACGCCAAGTGCTGCGACCGATGTGGCATTGTACACAGGATCAGATAAATTCACCGTTTTGGTGCGCGGATCATAGTGGTCCGTCAGACTGCCGGACACATGACGCACCTGCACATCATATATGCCTGCCGCCTGAAGCACTCTCTGAGCTACCTGTGCGCCATTCATGCCTGACATGCTTCTCAGCTGCGAGTATTTATTAAATGTACCTTTAACTCTTGCCGATGCAATCATACATATCACTGCACCTATCACAACGAGTATATATGTCGGATCCCAGTAATAATATCCCATGTATCATCTCTCCTTGCTGCTTATTATAATGCGTGTAGTAGTTTGTCAATAGTTACTTATAATTAATAACTATAATGTGAAAAACGAGCCCTCTTCCACATGACAGCCTCTCAAAAATGAACCTGTATCCATGCGCTTCTTGCCCTGGAGCTGTACCTCTACTAAAGATAATGCTCCTTTTCCTGTCTGTACATACATATCATTTTTTCCGATATGATAAATGCAGCCTGGCTCATAATCATCGCTGCCGTCAATCACCTTTGCACTCCACACCTTAAATGTCTTACCGTTTAAGTGGGTGTATGCGCTCGGCCATGGATTAAGCCCCCTTATAAGCCTCTCAATCTCAACAGCCGGCTTTGTCCAGTCGATAAAGCCAAGCTCCTTACTGATCATTGATGTATGTGTGGCCTCCTCGCTGTTTTGAGGAGTATACTCTGCAGTGCCATCCTCTATCATCTTCATGGTCTCCACACACAGCTTTGCTCCCTCTGCTGAGAGCTTATCAAACAGGCTGCCGCCGGTCTCATCAGGTGCGAGTCTGACTGTACTCTTTGCAATCATATCGCCGGTATCGACGCCCTCATCCATCCTCATGGTAGTGACACCTGTAAACTCGTCACCGTTAATCACAGCCCACTGGATAGGAGCCGCACCTCTGTACTTTGGCAGAAGTGAAGCATGCACATTGATACAGCCGTATCGAGGCATATCAAGAATACTCTTTGACAGAATCTGTCCAAAAGCAACCACAATTATTATATCTGCATTAAACTTTCTGAGATACTCTATATTAGCAGTCTCTCTTATTTTAACCGGCTGGAATACCTCAATACCGTGCGAAAGCGCACACTCCTTGACCGGTGTATACTGCATTGTCTTGCCGCGGCCCTTTGGTTTGTCGGGCTGTGTGACAACCAGTGCCACCTCGTGTCCTGCCTCTATAATTGCCTCAAGTGTTCCCACCGAAAAGTCCGGTGTTCCCATGAAAATTACTCTCATCTTACTGCCTCCCAGATATTTTCCAAGCTCAGATAACAAATGTCATCCTAATGATTACTCCTGTGTATCCTCATATGTCACATCGTGAAGTGCGCCCTCAACCTTCTCCACATAGAGATGTCCGTCGAGATGGTCAAGCTCGTGACAGATACATCTGGCCAAAAGCTCCTCTCCCTCTATCTCATACTCATTCATATCCTCGCCCATGAAGCGGGCCTTTACATGATTCGGGCGGGTCACCTGTCCGGCCTTTCCCGGTACTGAAAGACAGCCCTCATCGCCGGTCTGCTCCCCGTCAGACTCGATAATTTCAGGATTAATCATCACGATCGGACCCTCGCCCACATCGATAACAACGATCCTCTTTAATATGCCAACCTGTGGTGCGGCAAGTCCTACACCATTGGCCTCATACATAGTCTCAAGCATATCATCAATAAGTGTTACTATCTTTGGAGTCACCTCCGTAACCTCTCTGCAGACCTTGCCAAGTACAGGGTCTCCCTCCACTCTAATAGTTCTAAGTGCCATAATTGCCTCCTTCTATATCTATCAAAATCCACTCATCGGATTGAAATCAAATGAGATATTAGCATGTTTCATTGCCGTATCAGCTTTCACAGCCTGCTCTATGCCATCCTTTATGGAAATGAGCGCCGCATAGTCAGATGTCTTCATGTAAATCACCTTGCGGTATATGTCATTTACCTTGGCGATGGTCGCATCCGCAGGACCGATGAGCTGAATCTGATGCCTATCATCAGGGCTTTGATTTTCATCTGCATGCGATATCATCTGCGACGCTATATCGTACACTTGCTGTGACATGCTGGCGCACTCACTCTCATCAGGTGATGTGACATGGACTAAAAGCATATTCCATACAGGCGGATAATGCATAAGCCTCCTGTACTCTATCTCCTTATCGTAAAAAGCCTCATAATCCTGCTCTTTGGCAGTCCGGATGGCATAGTGGTCAGGGTCGTAGGTCTGGATAACCACATTGCCGGGCAGCTTTCCTCTGCCGGCGCGCCCTGCCGCCTGGGTCAGCAGAGCAAAGGTGCGCTCCGCCGCATGAAAATCATTCACATGCAGTGACATATCCGCCGCCAGCACACCAACCAGCGTGACATTTGAAAAATCATGCCCCTTTACAATCATCTGCGTACCGATAAGTATATCGGCCTCATGATTGGAAAATGCCTGCAGAATCTTCTCATACGCATCCTTCGCCCTCGTGGTGTCATAATCCATGCGCAGTATACGCGCCTGTGGAAAACGCTTTGCCACCATCGCTTCTATCTTCTGTGTGCCGGCCTTAAAGCCGCTGATGTACTTCGAGCCACAGCTCGGACACACCTTAGGCACCGGCTGTCTGTAGCCGCAGTAGTGACAGACCATCACTCCGCCGCTATGTTCACTGAGTGATACATCGCAATGAGGACATTTTACCACAAAACCGCACGCTCTGCACGACATAAATGCCGATTTGCCCCTTCTATTTAAAAAAAGCATGGTCTGCTGGCCATTTAGAAGCCTCTCCTCCATAAGCTCCTGAAGCCTGGTGGAAAGAATCGAGCGGTTTCCCTCACGAAGCTCCTGCCTCAAATCGACAACCTCACACTTTGGAAGAGGTCTGTCGTCCACGCGCTTATCCAGCTCCAAAAGCCTGTAAACGCCTGTCTTTGCCTTGTAATAGCTATCCACCGACGGTGTTGCAGAGCCAAGTACCACAATAGCATCGGACATGCGCGCATACTCTATCGCCACCTCCCTGGCATGATAGCGCGGCACCGACTCGCTCTTGTATGAATTCTCGTGTTCTTCATCTATTATGATAAGTCCTAAATTTGAAAAAGGTGTGAACAGCGCCGACCGCGGGCCAATCATGATGTCAATATCACCATTCTTAGCTCTCTCAAACTGGTCATAACGCTCACCATTTGAAAGTCTTGAATTGATTATCGAAACCCTGTTCCCAAATCTTGCAAAAAAACGCATCACGGTCTGATAAGTGAGGGCAATCTCGGGAATCAGCACAATCGCCTGACGCCCGGACTGTATACAGTGTGCTATAAGCTCCATGTACACCTCTGTCTTGCCACTTCCGGTAACGCCCTTAATCAGATAAGTATTTCTAAGGCCAGCGGCAATGTCGCCTTCTATCGCATCAACCACACTCTGCTGCGCGGCATTCAGCACCTTATCATAGGTGTCAACACTCATATGCTCCACAGGATTTCTGTAGCCGCTCTGTGTGATGACCTCGATAAAGCCACTCTGCTCAAGCGCTCTTATAGTGGCAGCCGACACCGACAGCTTGCCTGTCACAAAGGAATACTCAAGGCGCGCCCCATCATCAGCATCGATCAGCGCACGAAACAGCCTGGCCTTTGCCTTTTGTTTTTTTGCCTCGCAAAGCGCAAGCTGCGCCCTTGCCTTTACCTTTGTCTATTTTCAGTGCAATACTGCGGCTCACCTGCTCCTTAGCCTGCTTCTTTACAGGTATAACAGTCTTAAGCGCCTGATTCATGGTAGAGCCGTAATTGCGCCGTATCCATGCCGCAAGTGCGATGAGCTTTGCCTCCACAGCCACAGAGTCTGCCTTTATCCCGATAAGAGGCTTTGTCCTTGCCGGGTCGTACTCAGGCTTATCCGTGACCTCGATCACATAGCCTGTGATAGTGCGGCTGCCAAATGGAATATCCACGCACACACCCGGACGGATGTCGCATAAAAGCTCATCCGGGATGCTGTACTGAAATGTCTTATCCAGTTTTTCGTGGGATATATCCACAATCACGTTGGCATACATAACTGATACTATTTAACTCCTTCGTATTTCTCCTCGCAGTACTTGCAGCGGTAGATTTCGTTTTTCTCATCAGAAAGCACGAAAATCTGGTCAAGCTCCTGCTCAATTGAAGTGATGCATCTTGGATTTTTGCACTTGATGACATTTTTAACCTGATGAGGCAGCTTAAGCTCCATCTTGTCCACAATCTTGTCACCCTTTATCACATTTACAGTGATATTGTGATCGATAAATCCAAGGATATCGAGGTCTAATGACTCTATCGGACACTCTACCTTGATAATATCCTTCTTGCCCATCTTGCTGCTCTTTGCATTCTTTATGATTGCAACTGTGCAGTCGAGCTTGTCAAGCTTTAAATCCCTGTAAATCTGAAGACTCATACCTGCCTTGATATGATCGAGCACAAAGCCCTCATGTATTCCACTTATATTCAGCATATTATCCTCCTTTAGTCCTCAGCCAGTCCAAGCAATGTCAGAATAAGCGCCATACGCACGTAAACCGCATACTGTGCCTGCCTGAAATAGCATGCTCTCGGGTCATCATCCACATCAACAGAAATCTCATTCACACGTGGGAGCGGATGAAGTACAATCATATCATCCTTTGCAAGCTCCATCTTCTCCTTTGTCAGAATGTAGAAATCCTTCAGACGCACATAGTCCTCCTCATTGAAGAAACGCTCCTTCTGGACACGTGTCATGTAGAGCACATCAAGCTCTCCCATGGCATCCTCGAGCTTTTCTACCTCCTTGAACTCGATATTGTTGGCACGAAGCACATCATCGCGCACATAGTCAGGCACCTTAAGCTCCTCAGGCGAGATAAGCACAATCCTCACATTGTCATATCTGATGAGTGCATTGATCAGTGAATGCACTGTACGTCCAAACTTTAAATCTCCGCAAAAGCCGATTGTGATATTATTCAATCTGCCCTTGATGGAACGGATTGTAAGGAGATCAGCAAGTGTCTGGGTAGGATGCTGATGACCTCCATCGCCTGCATTGATTACAGGGATACGCGATTTCTCTGAAGCCACAAGCGGTGCACCCTCCTTAGGATGACGCATGGCACAGATATCCGCATAGCAGGAAATAACCCTGATAGTATCTGAAACGCTCTCGCCCTTTGACGCAGATGACGAATCAGCACTGTGGAAACCTAACACCGAGCCTCCCAAATTAAGCATGGCAGCCTCAAAGCTAAGCCTGGTTCTTGTGCTTGGCTCGTAAAAACAGGTTGCAAGCTTCTTTCCATCGCACTTGTGTGCATATTTCTCAGGATGAGCCTCTATATCATTTGCAAGATCCAGAAGCTTGTCCAACTCTTCTACAGAAAAATCCAACGGACTCATTAAGTGACGCATAATTTGCCTCCATTCTTTTTCGCGTAACTATTCCAAACCACACCACGCACATTCGCAAAAACGCACGTTACACGTGCTTTCCCGCTGCTTCACAGCTAATTTTGCTCATGAGTGTGGTGGTGGCTCTATTCGAGCCACCTTGAGAACAGAAAAATCTGCTGTTTACATGCAAGCATGACACATCAGCTTTTCCTGCTCTCAGTGGTTCTGAATAGTTAATTGTTTTTTACATTTTTTCTATCATATAATATCTCAGTGCAATATTCAAGTTGGCTTTTACACTTTTTTGTTGTAGAATATATATCAGAATATAACTGTTCTGAATGCTTAGCAATTGTAGTGAAGTTTTCATACAATTACGACAATTTCAACATCAAAAAGGAGAATAATATGTCTGTAAATGAATCACAAATCAAAAACACCACCGCCGGCGCAATTGATGATGACGATGCTGTAATCTTTAAGGAGCGAAAGAGACTGCTGTTTCTCGGTCTGCCGTGGACTTTCACAAAATATACCGTCACACCGTCCTTTATCACTGTAGAGTCCGGACTCTTAAGCACCACAGAGGATGACTGCTACATGTATAAGGTAGCTGATGTAAAGCTCACCACATCACTGATGGAGCGCATTTTTAAGCTCGGCACCATAGTCTGCTACACAGGCGACGTCACAAACCCTGAGCTTAAGCTCGTTCACGTAAAGCACTCACGCGAGATAAAGAACTATCTGCTCAAGCAGTCTGAGGCCGCAAGACTTAAAAGACGCACCTTAAACACTGTGGATATCGGTGCGCACGGAGCAGACATTGCAGATTTGGATCATGATGGTATTCCGGATTCTATGGAATAATACAGCCATTGCTGCGCAGCTGATTTTGCTCATATATGTGTGGATCTGAATAGTTACTCATGTCCATAAATAAAAAATGCGGTCGTATGACCGCATCTTTTATTTTTCAGGTAACTATTCAGAATAATTGCACAGATTAATATACCAGTCCATCGTTCTGCAAATAACCAGCACAATAACTTGCATGAATTTCCATCTGTAACATCAGAAAAGCTTGACATCTAGCAGCAGAACATCTGCCAGCAAAGGAATGTGGCTAGCAGACTGCAGCACTCGCTGCCCCTGCCACTAGGGCGTCCGTATATGTCTCCCATATCCGAATACCACGAGCCACCATTTTCAATTATCTGCATAAACTGGCGGTACTGCATGTTGTTTGGCTCAAGCGACACAGCTCGCTGTATGTGTTCTATGGCTGTCGCTGTGTTTCCGAGCTTTTGGTTTGCGACAGCACTGTAGTAGTACCACCTTCCGCGTCTCTCAGCAAAAGGTACCTCCTCAAGCACCTTCAGTGCCTCATTGTAGTAGCCGTTGCTGATGAAATTGCCTGCTGCACGCACCTTTGGATTGTCATCCTGTGCACTGCTGCCTGCATTATTGTAGGTATAGCGGCCATAGAAACCACCAAACGGTCCACCTGCTCCAAATGGATCACCTGCTCCCGGTCCACTACCATATGCTCCACCATAGGAGCTGCCGCCGTATGAGCTGCTGCTTCCCGCACCATATCCACCGGCTCCGGCAGCACCGGACTGCTTTTCCTTCATTATCTGGTCATATGCCTGCTGCACCTGCTTAAACTTCTCCTCAGCCTGATCCTTGTTAGGATTGTTGATATTGGCATCAGGATGATATTTTCTGCTTAAGCTCCTGTAGGCCTTTTTTATTTCATCGTCACTTGCACTGCGGCTGACACCGAGCACCTGATATGGATCTATCATTTATGTTTCTTCCTTTTCTTCATCTGAATATACTCATACTTGCTCCACACACCGGAGTATAGAACATTTCTGATTATATCCGCATGTAAGAGAATTGGCAACCTCTCAAATATTTTTGCTGCCTCTGAAAGCATAGATGTCATCATAAGCCGACAGGATTTGTCAAATTTTTCCTGATCATTATTGCAGCAATGCATGAGCTGTATAAGTGGATTATATGATTTCTTTTTTACATCATCCCCTATGTCCTCATACGCATCCATTATATAAATAAATTTGCCCATGTAGCAGCCAAATTCCTTCAAATCCGTCTGCCACTCATCCTGCTTCCACGCAAAAAGTACGCCGAGCATCTCCCCTGTCAGCCCCGCAACTGCATCAATATTGGTATCATTGCTCTTCTCGCACTCTGTAAGCCTTGCAATGTAGTCCTCTATCGCCTTAGCCTGTACCGGATAGCCTTTTTTGGCCTTCTCAAAGTCCTTTTTCAGCATCTCTGCGTATGTCTTCTTCGGCAGGCTTTTATCGTCCTTCCAGTCATCTATCAGATTGTAGTATGCAAGCAGTATGTTCATAGCTGCAGCATACTCTGTAATCTCATTGGTGCGAAGTGTACGCTTCTTCGTAGGGTGCACGCTGCATACAAATCCATCCCGCGTCACACTATCCGGCTCGTACAAGCCTGTCAGAAGCACTATGAGAAAAGTCATGTCATAGTTTAGTGCCAT
>ENA-OQJV01000163-OQJV01000163.1-human-gut-metagenome-genome-assembly--contig:-NODE-163-length-9902-cov-1.634885_pt1 | contig 9902 bp, 9 predicted proteins | sample MGYA00242616_ERZ504783 | MGnify/ENA primary metagenome ERZ504783 (study PRJEB26092, sample SAMD00036360) | human gut metagenome | host: Homo sapiens | study: EMG produced TPA metagenomics assembly of the...
ATCTGCTGTCTTTGTCATAGTACCAGTTTCTTCCATTCTTCTCGACAGTAATGTATCCGGAAAGTAACTGATGTTTCGTCAGACTGGACAGAACTTCTCCCGTATCTGATGGGGTTTTCCTTAAAACTCCCTGCGAAGATGCAGTTACCAGAAGCTGACTTTTAATCGGAATATTATCTTCGATTCCAACTTCTGAAAGACCATCCGTGTTGCTTTCATTTTTCTCAAATCCTTCTGTAGTTCCAAGGTGGAAATCCCCATTATCAATCAGGTTACATCTGTTAGCGGACGTTCCTGTTTCAAGCTGTGCCATATCACCATACATTACACCTTTGGCATGCCACATAACCATATAAACCTTAACAACAGTATCACTGCTGTCTTCCGGAACAGTAAATGTATTAGTCAGGCGTACAAAACCTTCTGTTGTCTTTTTGATAATTTCACTGTCTTTCAGCTGCTGTACCCCATCTTTGTCCATATAGCGGACTCTCAGAATTGCACCTCCATCTTCTGCAGTCTCACTGACAGATGCTTTTACATACATGGATGCGGTATAGGTTATTCCCTTTTTCACTTTAACATTTTGTGCCCAGTATGCATATCCACTCACGGAAGTGCATTCTGCCTTCAGTGAACGATTTCCCATCATGCATTCAGCTGCTATTGTATTGATTTCTGTATTTCCGGCACCTTTCGGAGAAATCTTTGATGTCCAAGGAGTATTTTCAGCCTGCACTACTGGATCTTTCAGCAGCTGCACTACATTGTCCTGTAACTTGGTAGCATTCTCAAGACGGTTTACATGATTTCCGTCAACATTATATTTACAGCTTACAGCATGCCCAAAACCATCATGTACATGAAGCAGATTTCCATTATTATCAAATCGGTAAATCTCTTTTCGCCCTTTGTTATCTGTAAATTTTGTACTGTTATATCCATACGTCATAGCAAGGCTTTTACCTTTTGTTCCATCTCCATACTCTGCGATAGATTTTACACGATGGGGTTCCTCTGTATAATACCCGTATTTTACCTGATATCCATTAATATTCTCTGCACTGGCAAGCATTCCATTACTGTCATATGTGTAAAATACTTTTTTGCCATCTATATCTGTTACCGTGGTAAGCCTTCCTGCGGTATAGGCAAAAGTCTTCTTATTGCCCGATGGTGATACTGCCTGAATCAGGTTTGCTTCTTCTCCATCGCTTCCCAGAGAATAATTTAGTGTAATAATTCGCCCGGCTCCATCTGTAATATTTTTTACACGATTATTCACATATGAAACCGTTAATTTATTTCCGTTTTTATCTTTTACCGCAATCAAATATCCAGACTCATTAAACACCATACTATTTCCGTCTTTATTCTGTATTGTGTAAGGTTCTTCTGATTTTAAGTTTCGGATCAGGGTCAGATCCAGCCCTGTTTCATCTTTCCACTCTTTAACCGTATTGCCATCCTTTTCTACTTCTTTTTCCACAAAATAATGAACTGTACCATCTGCATCTGTATGAGCATAATAAACATTCCCCGCTATTGATTTTTTATGGATAATCTGATGGAAATTTAAACGAAATCCTTTTCCATATCCAATATTGGTATCCTTATCATTTGTGTTATAAACCAACGATACCTCTGCCGGCATTCTGCTTCCTGATGTTTCCATGACACGATGTTCCAGAATCAGATTTCCGTTATAATCGTTTACATGGACAGTCCCTGCACGTCCGATATTCTGACTATGATACGTCCAGTAATCTTCAAGTCCGGAATAGTTTACATAAGAAATTTCAATTTTGGGTCTGTAATCACTGAGTGAAGAATCCCAGTCTGATGACATCAGCTGTACGGAACCTGATAATTCGTCAATTTCTTTCAGCATCAGCCCATTATTACTGCCATCTCTGTACCACTCCTTTACCATTCTGGTAATATCCATCACAACATATTTGATTTTATCAGCAGTAAACTTGCATAAATCCTGAACTGTTTCTTCATAAATTGGTTTATTATCCCAGTTAATGGTTTTTGATTCCCAGCTCTGAATCACTTTATGTACAGCAATTGTTTTCTCTGCACCATTCTCTCCCAGCGATACCATTACAAGACGTGCATTTACAATCATGTCTCCTGTCTTAATCTCAGGCAACTGGAATTTCAGAAAACTTCTTCTGATTTCGTTTCCTCCTTTTTAACCAGAGATTTTCATTGTTATAATAATTGTCTGTATTATTTTTAGATGAAATATAAGCATCTTCAATATCTGTCGCTGCTTTGGAAGTAGTTGTCACAGGATCAATCACTACCGGAAACTTCCTGCTCGCTTCATTTAACCAGTTTCTATCAGGAGTAAAAGTAACTCTGCACTTACCATCAGCAGTCATCTCAGCTGACACCTCAATACTTTCTGATTTTGATCCTGAAAAATCTCTCATATATGGAGCCTGAACCCTAAAAATTTCGTTTTGACCTTCATCAAAGAAGAGTACTTCTTTCTCCCTCAACTCAGGTACAAGTCCTTCTGTCTGATAAAGATATGTATATGATTTTGCAGCTTCCTTTCTAAGCAATACCATATCTTCTTTCATACGCATTCCCTTTACACGACAGCGCAGTTCCATTCCCTCCAGGATTTCAGGATAACAAACGGTATTATCTTTCTGTTTTACAGCTTCTACCGTATTACAGTTTTCTACGCCCCATGAAATACTGCCATACTGATCTTTAATCCTCATCATATTATCTTCTGATGTTTTTTTGGCGAAAAATGCCCCAAAAGTTCCCTTCCTGTTTGTGAAACCTTCTTCTGAAACAAGATTTGTTTTTTGTGCATAAACACTTGTTTCATATGACTCTTCCAGCTTATTATCCATTTCCTTCCAGGTTCCATCTGTATCCTTATAATGTACAGGAGCAAGATAAATCTCTGCTGTACAGGAATGGTCCTGATTTTCAAATACTTTTGTATTGATACTTCGTTTCTCTATAAGTTCTTTTCGATTCATATTTACTGTCCTCACTTTCATTTTCTTTTCCAGCCTGCAGTGCTGAAATATTTCGAGCTCGTTTACAGTTATGATTTTATCGAACATTTGTTCTATTTTCCATAGCAAATATGTAAATTTTCCACATTATAATAAATCTTTGAAATAATTCCGGACATTTAGTCTTTTTCCAAACTTATAATATTATCAATTGGCTGTTCTAATATCTTTGAAATATTCATAAGAATCAAAATATCCATCGCAGAACTGCCATTTTCGATCCTGGATACCGTAGCAACAGACACATCTAATAATTCTGCCAGTTTTTCCTGATTATAATGTTTTTGTTTCTATACTCTCTTACATTATTTCCAATCTGTAATAATTTGGAGTCTACTTTCTTATACATGATACAACACCTCCCGGGCCCATACAAAAAAGCCGCAAAAATATAATCTCTTTTCAGAGTATATTTTCACGGCTTTGAATCTAAAAACAAGAAAATATATTATTGTTTTTGACTGCTCACTCGTTCTATATATAATTTGTTTTTCTTATTAGCCTCCTTATTCTTTAATGTTGAAAATACATCAACAATTCATTTTGTCAGATATTCCTGTAATAAGCAGTCAAACGTTTCTGTCGACTCTCATCACAGTTTTCCAATTGAATTTCAACAGGATTTCTGCATACCGGACATTTAATCCTCACTGTTCCCTTTGCTTCAAGACCAATATCAAACAGTCTTCCATTTCCACAGCAGGGACAATGCACTTTCAAAAATGTTTTCTCTATTTTTGCTTTTCCACCCATACAATCACTCCTTATTCGAACATTTGTTCTTATAATATATCATGCATTGCACCCATATTCAAGTGTTTTATAACACTTTTTCATAGTACATTACAGTGGATATCGCATTCCGCTTCGCTATTTGTTCATAATCCAACAACTGCTCCGTAATATATTCCCCTACTACTTATTGCTTTTCGTAACCTCCGCAGGAGACTTACTTGATTCGGTTAAAAAGACGAAGGAACCTGCATACCTGCAAGGTTCCTTCGCTTCTTAATATAATATTTTCTACTAATTTTTGAAAATATCGACAAACCTCCTGCCAATCTCATATTCAGACATATTTCTCTATGAAATGATTTCCCGGTATTTCTTTATATGTTTCCGGATCATTAATATTGGAAAAATACCAGTCCGCGACCTGGCTTTCGTAGCATTCGTATCCATTTTTCCGCAGAAAAGCAAAGACTGCGCCTTTCCGCTCTGTGATTTCTTCAAGCATGGCGTCTGCCAGATCTGTACAGTATACTCCCATAAGAGGTTCCTCATGCCCGCCGTGGCTCAGTATCACTGCTTTTGCATCTGAATGCAGAGATTGGCGAATCAGTGCAGCCAATTCCTCTGCCGGAACCAGAGGAACATCTACACCAAGTACCAGGCAATATGGATTCTTTGCTTTACGAAAACAGGCTTCCAGCCCTCCCAACGGACCTTTTCCCGGGAAGCGGTCTGGTATAATGGGATATTTATATTTATTTTCACCATGATAGCCAGACAGAAGAATATCACTGATTCCAAGCTTTTCCCCCTTTTCTATCTGCATCTCAAGAAATGTCTTCCCATCTATCGTCAGATCTGATTTGTCCCGTCCCATGCGGCTGCTGGCACCGCCAGCAAGAATAATCATAGAAATTTCTTTCTTTCTCATTATCAGTTTTTCCTTTTTGTTATATAAATCATCAATAAAAGTATTGATTTTTTCTTCATATTTAAAAACTACAGACAGAAATGTCTGCATAACGGTTAGGTGTCTTACATATCTCACCCGCCAATCTGTGACATTCCTCTGATTTCATCCTGCTCTGTCTTCGCTTCATAAAAATTATGGCTCACCGGTTTATTCCAGATCACCTGATAAATTGCTTTTTTCAGTTCCGAATCTGTGCAGCCGCCGCGCATAAGCCCCCGCAGGTCTGTACCTTTCTGATACTGGAGGCATCCTTTCATGAATCCTTCGGATGTAAGACGTACTCGGTTGCACTGACTGCAGAATTTGTGAGTCATGGCACTGATAAATCCGATTTTTCCCTTAAATCCTGCGATTTCATAGTAATGGCATGGGCCGTTTCCGTAGCGTTCATTGACTGCATGCATCGGACCGTAGGCTTCTTCCAGTACTGCTTTGATAGATTCTTCATCCTGGAATGGGAACTGTTTTCCAAATCCGATTGGCATCATCTCGATAAAGCGCACATGGATTGGATATTTCTGCGCCAGTCCTGCAATCCCGATGAAGTTTCTTTTTCCTTGATCACCGGAACGCTGTTGATCTTCAGGGAAAGTCCCGGATGTGCAAGTGCTGCTTTGATTCCCTCAAATACCTTTTCCAGTCCGTCACGTCTCGCTACTTTTTTGAACAGTTCCGGATCCAACGTATCCAGACTGATATTAATGGCGTCAATTCCTGCATCCAGTAATGCATCTAGCTGCTTGGCGAGCAGGATTCCATTTGTTGTTAATGTCACTTTCTCAATTCCCGGGATCGCCTTGATCTGTTTTGCAAGACTTGCACAGCCCTTACGAACAAGAGGCTCACCGCCTGTCAGTTTAATCTTACGGATTCCCAGATCTGCTGCGCACCTGCAGATGCGGAGAATCTCATCGTATGTGAGGATTTCTGCATGAGAAAGGGATTTTACGCCTTCTTCCGGCATACAGTAAATGCATCTCAGATTACATCTGTCTGTCAGGGAAATCCTTAAATAATCTATTTCTCTTCCATATTTGTCTATCATCGGCTCTACCTGCCTTTTACTTTCTAATAATTGATTTTCCTGTTACCGGATACGGGTGAACCGCAACCTTTGTAACCTTTTCTTCTGTTATTCGCCGTCAAAATCACAGGCAATATTTTCTCTCATAATCGTTTGACACTCCATACTCCGCAGTCTATACTTAATGTATCAAGATTATTAAAATCCTTACCGGACGAAAGGAACTGTCCTATGAAAATCAACGAACAATACCACAACCTGAATCTGCTCGAGAATGTTACCTATGAGTTTCTGGGGCGTGACGGAGAAACTCATGAAGAAACAGAACCAATCCTTGTGGAACACATGATGGATGTATATGTAAATGAACGTCTGACCATGAAACTGGTCTGTATCCCACAACATCTGACAGAACTGGTTCTCGGCCGCCTCTTTACGGAAGGTATCATCTCATCTGCCGAGGATGTGGAGCAGATCTACATCTGTGAATTCGGCAAACGTGCCCGCGTGATCCTGAAGTAAAAATAAATCCGGGCAGTCTCATGAGGAAAATGAAGATTATGTTGCTCTTACTCCGACCTGCTGCACCGGAAATCGTGTTCTTAATGATTATTTTATCACAGATCAGCCAATGACGCCAGTTACACCTGTCCCATGGAAAAAACAGTGGATCTTTGATCTTGCAGACTGTTTCGCCAATGGTACCCCGCTTCACAGCCAGACCTGGGCAACTCACAGCTGTTTTCTTGCCTGTGACGGAGAACTGCTCTTTCAGTGCGAAGATATCGGACGTCATAATGCTCTGGATAAGGCCATCGGTTATGCCCTGCGCCATAATATTGACCTGAAGAAATGCGTGGTTTATTCCAGTGGACGTATCCCTACAGATATGGCGATCAAGGCAATCCGCGCCGGAATACCGGTCTGGCAAGCAAGGCATCCCCTTCGCCGAGGCAGTCGCCATGGCCAAAGAATACCACCTTACCCTATCTGTGCCGCGCGACGTGACCGTATGAAACTCTTTACCGGAAATAATCCGACAGAATAAATTCTGCAATACACTCTGCATTGTCCAGTTCAAAGAATGGAACATTTTCCAGTACAGACAGTGCATCTCTTTCCTCTGCATCCAGGTTTGTGGCGATCGCCATCAGTTTTTCCGGATTGCAGACACTTTCTGCCGAATTTCCCTTACGGATAATTTCAATTTTCGGATAAGTACTGTATTTAAATCCTTCCAGTAAGATCAGATCTGCCTCCGGAAAAAATTCTGCCAGCTCTTTTTCGGAAATCTGCGGCTGCTGTTTTACCAGCATATATTTGCCTGCTGAAAAAACTGCTGTGCCGTAGGCTCCGGACTGAAGCTGACAGTATGTATCCGTTCCCGGTACGTCCGGCACGAAATCATGTCCGTCATGCTTCAGCACCGCCACTTTAAGGCCCTTGTCTTTAAAAATCTCCAAAAGCCTGCAGATCAGAGTTGTTTTCCCTGAATTCTTTACACCGCTGATTGCAAATATTCTTTTTCTTTCCACCTGTTTGCTGCTCCTCTCAAAGCAAAATCGCGCCCACTTTATCCCCTGCGTTCAGGCTTCTGCTTTCCTGATTTTCCATGGTTTTTGTATCAATCAGGCAATTGCAGCCGGCCATGGAACTGAGGACTCCGTTAGAGTGAAGACCATTGGGAAGATGAAATTTTCCATTTTCCAGATATGCCCGGATAAAGCGGCGGCCCTTGATTCCTTTTTCAAAGTTATCAGCCATAATGCCATTTACTTCTTTCAGACCGATTGATGGATCCTGCATCATTTTTTCCAATGCAGGACGAATCAAAAGTTCTATGCTGACTGCAACACCAAAAGGATTTCCGGAGAGACTGATGATCGGAATCTCTCTTTCTGAAGCGCAATGATCTGTTGCAGTTATATCGGAAGTTTTTTTATATGCAGAAAACAGTGTAGGCATTCCTGGTTTCATCTTTACCCTCCAGAAAATCCGCTCTGCCCCCATCAGTCTCAGGGACTCATGCATAATGTCCTTCTTGCCTACAGATACACCTCCCGTAGTGATGATCATATCTGCCGCTTTTGCTGCTTCTTTTAATTTCTCAGACATAACCGTCGGATCATCTTTGACTGCTTCCATATGGAAAGATTCGATTCCCAGTTCACGCAGTCTAGCAGACAGCATTGTCATATTGCTGTTGTAAATTTTTCCTTCCGGCAATGGAATTCCCAGTTCTACCACCTCATCTCCTGTAGTCAGAAGCACGATTCTCGGCTGACGGTAAACCGGCACTTTCGCCACTCCCATTCCGGCCAGAATTGCTGCCTCCACATATCCGATATGTGTTCCTTTTTTCTAGAAGTGTAGTTCCCTTTTTTGAAATCCTCTCCCGAGAAGCAATAATTACTCCATCGCTTCTGTTCACTGTAAACTTCTACCGTATCTTCTCCATAATCGGTATCCTCCTGATAAATACAGCAGTTGCAGCCATTGGGTATTGCAGCCCCTGTCATAATGCGCACTGCCTGTCCCTGCTGGATTTCTCTTTCCGAATACTGTCCGGCATCGATTTCTTCCATGACTTTCAGCCTCACCGGATGCTCTTTAGTGGCACCTGCAAGGTCCTCTGCCTTACACGCATAGCCATCTACCGGAGAGCGGTCAAAAGGAGGATTGTCAAACCCTGCCACCATATCCTGCGCCAGGACTCTTCCCCCTGCTTTATTCAGTTCTGTTTCTTCTGTCTCGTTTATTACAGGCGTATGCTGCAGAATCTGTTCCACTGCCTGTTCTACACTGATTCCCTCCACGCACTAATTCCTCCTCTTGTATATTACATTTTTTATAGTCTTTTCAATACCTTTATAACCACCGGGTCAATTGACGGATATATTAGTTTTACCTTTTTGAACTCTATAGCAATTTCAGAGAATAATATCACTAAGATACTCCATTAGAGCCTTATTTTTTATAAACCAGATTGTCTTCAGTATTTTGGAAATTGCTATAACATCATAATATTCAGCCCACTGCTGAAGAATTACATATTTTTCATCTCTGTTGGAGAATGATTTCTCCTTCTCTCAGCCTCCCTGCCTCCAGAATCTGACAGAATACAAACCAGGGTTCCATGGGCGTGCATACCTTTTCTCCCTTATAAGCATCTGATGCAGGACCGCCCGCACCAATCCTGACTGCTTCCAGAAGTACATCTCCACACGAAATCTGTTCCCCTCCGCAATACTGTTCCAGTTAATCCCTTCCACAAGGAGATTTTCTCCAAATCTGCCACATCTGAATTCTTCTTCGGACTGTTCGAAATATTCTTTTACCTTCTCATAAGGAAGAAGACTGACCTGCTTTCTTCCGCCCATTCCATAATGCACATCTCCCACAAGTCCCTGCAGATCAGCTTCGCATTCATGAATGTTCTGCGAGCAGGTCTTGCGTTCCTTACTGATGCATACACATAATATCTTCGCCATTTTCTGTCTCATCCTTCCTGATGTGTTACTGTTCACTCCGTTCTCAGCAACACGCTTCGCGATGCACAGAATTTATGCTAATCGCATAAATTCGCGCGGTATGTCTCGGGTTTTCTGTGACCTTCGCTCACAAAAAACACCTCGCGGGATATTACCAGTGAACAGTAACATTATTTACTCAAACTGACATCTGCTCCGCAGTTTGTCCCGTTCCTGTGATCAGACATTTCGCCCATGGCGGCACCAGTTTTATCTTGTCCGTCCGTTTCAGAAAGACAAATGCAGTCTCATAATCCGGCTTCTGTCCCGGATAAATCCCGTCACCATCTGTAAAATAGATCAGTGCCCTGAGATTCTTCAGTTCTTTTCTCTCTTTTTCCTGACGGATCAATTCAAATACAGGACGGAAATCTGTACCTCCCCTGCCCTGGATCTTAACATTCCGGCTGTATTCCTTCCACTCTTCCTCAGAATGGATCACATCCACTTTCTGGATAAAACAGTCGCACTGGACAATATATACCTTCATCCTGCTGAAAAAATTCTCTTTTTCACTTAAAATCCCATAGGTTTCACCCAGAAATCTCTGTACAGTTTCTCTGGAACATGAACCAGATGTGTCAATAGCG
>ENA-OQJV01000165-OQJV01000165.1-human-gut-metagenome-genome-assembly--contig:-NODE-165-length-9818-cov-2.227221_pt1 | contig 9818 bp, 13 predicted proteins | sample MGYA00242616_ERZ504783 | MGnify/ENA primary metagenome ERZ504783 (study PRJEB26092, sample SAMD00036360) | human gut metagenome | host: Homo sapiens | study: EMG produced TPA metagenomics assembly of the...
ACCCGCCTCAACCGCCGGACGTGTCAGAACAATACGTTTAACTTGACCACGTTTAAGGGCTGTAACCGCAAGGGTAACCGCTAAAAAGGTCTTCCCTGTACCAGCTGGACCAATTCCAAAGACCACATCATGGTTTTTAATGCTATCAACATAAACCTTTTGTCCTAAAGTCTTTACTCGGATAGGCTTACCACTGTTGTCCTTGATAATCTCTTCTTCATATAAAGCAACAAACTTGTCAATCGAACCATCTTGAGCCATGGTTAAGGCTGCGACAACATCTGAAGTGTTGACTAGCATTCCACGCTCCACCAAAAACAAGGAGAGCTTGAATGGTCAAGCGAGCCAATTCAACACTTTCCTCGTCATCTCCAAGGATCTGCACACGCTCTGTTCGAGCATGAATGATAACATTTAGGTTTTCTTCAATAAGTTTTAGATGGCGCTCATTGGTCCCAAAAAGTGACAAGACATCATCTGGGTGATTTAGGGTAATTTCAACAGAATACTCTTGCAAATAGAGTTCCTCTTTCTTTCGTCTTTTTCTCCATTATATCAAAAAAATCACGCCAAGCGTGACTTTTTGTAATTCTTAATTATGCGTTAAATGACACGTGAACGTGGTCATAGTGGTTTTCAGTAATGCTACCACGGTCAGGCATTTGGTTCCAAGTGTTTGCTGGTCCGTAGATATTATCTACTGGTGCGTAGAATTGTTGTCTGTAGATGATATATGAGATACCTGCATTTGAGATATTGTCTACTGCATATTGAGCGACTTGATTACCAACTTCTGAACCAACTGGAACCATAACGTCAACGGCAAGTCCTTGACCATGGTCTTGTGGATCACCTTCACGGTAACCACCGATATCAGTAAGACCGAATTGTGCTGCTACATCTTGACGGAAAGCTTCAGCTTGTGGTTGAAGGTGTGGATCCGTTGGAAGTGTATTTGTTGATGCAGGTTGTACTGCTGGTGCCTCTGAAGCTACTGGTGCTTCTGATGCTACTTCTGATGTTGCTGCTGGTTCTACCGCTGGCTGTTCTGCTGGTGCTTCTGAAGCAGCTTCTGATGTTGCTGCTGGTTCTGCCGCTGGCTGTTCTGCTGGCGCTTCTGAAGTCGCTGGTGCTTCTGAAGACGCTTCTGATGTTGCTGCTGGTTCTACCGCTGGAGCTTCTTCTTTTACTTCAGGTTGTGCTGGTGTTTCAGCAGCTGGAGTAGTTTCTGCTTCAGGTGTAGCCTCTGCTGACGCAGTGACATGATCAATAGCATCAGCAACTGGTTGTTCAGTTTCTGCGTATGCTGGTGCTTCTGATGCTGATGCGATAGCTTCTGTTACTTCTGAAACAGCTTGAGTTGACTCTTCTGTAGCAGGTGCTTGAGTAGCTGTTGTGCTTACTGTTTCAACTGGAGCTGTCAAGTCCGCTGCAACTACAGATTGACCATTTACAGTCACTTCGTTAGTTGTCAAATTAGCTTCTGCAACTACAGGTGTAGTTGATGTTTCTGAAGCTGGAGTTTCAACTTTAACAGAGACAGCTTGATTATCAGCATTGTATGTTGTTGTCAAGACTGTCCCAGGGTAAATCAAATCAATGTTTGTGATTTGATTGATGTTAGCCAAAACATTCACATCGATACCCATTGCTTCAGCGATACTTCCCAAAGTATCACCGTATTGAACTGTATAAGTTTGTTGGTTATCACTTACAGCGATATCTGCTTTGATTTGATCTACTGAACGTGCCACCCAGTTTGAAGTTTCATCGGCATGTACATGACTTGCAGCAAAAAGTGAAAGTGCTGCGGTCGAGTAAAGAAGTGCCTTTGTTGTTTTAGATTTTGATAACATGTATAATTCATTCCTTTTTTAACAATTTTAACATATACAATAATACCACACTTTTTGTCAAAAGAGGGGTGATTTACTGCACTTTAAAGCAATTACTAACTAGTTGTAACAAGCCTAATTTATTGAAAAAAAGCTGAGATATTTGTAAAAAATTGTAACAATTCATACCAATTCAAATGGTAATTACTTTTTAAAGAAAATGCTAAAAGTCATTATGCTTATCGTAGACTTAGTCGCTATTAATGAGCCAGATAATCTTCCCAAATCTGGTCAAACTGCCCCAAATTAAAGGAAAAACTAGCTTGATCTTCCAAGTAACGACTAACTTCTTCGAAGTCATCAGTATGCTTCGGGAAGGTTGAATCTTCAAAAGCCAAGTCAGCCAAGATTGCTACTGGTTCATTGGATTTCGGATTACGCTGGGCCATCAACCAAGTATAAAAGGATTTTCTCATACCTTCTCCTAACCGATTAATTCTGTTCCAAACTGGTCTTGTTTGACTTTTTTAGCCTTCATCAGACCACCTAAAGCTTTCTTAAATTGTCCCTTAGAAATACCGAAGGTTGCCTTGATATCTGCTGGTGATGACTTGTCATTAAGCGTCATAAAGCCACCATTGCTCTCTAAATAAGTCAAAATCATCTGAGCATCATTTTCAAGCATTTCAAAAGAACGTGGTTTAAGAGAAAGATTGAGGGTACGGTCAACTTCTCTGAACCCAATCACACGCGCTTCAAGGACCTGACCTAAGCGTGGCTCAGCATAACGTTCTGAGGGATGGATGAAACCAAGCATGTTATTCTCTGGTAGATAAACAAAGGTTCCTGAGAGTTTGAGACGGTAGGCAATGGCTGGCCATTTTTGGTTTTGCATATTATCGTAAGCAGGTCCAGCCATACGTTGAAAGACCTCAGGTTCAGCAGGAAGTCCCCAAATACGGTCTTTTTTGTCAACATCGAGTTTGATGTAGAGTTTATCCCCCTTCTTAGGCCAAAGCTCTTTGAGTTCTGGCAAAACATCGAGAGAGACAACAATCTCCTTATCTGGAATTCCTACGTCTACAAAGACACCCAAATCCTTACGAACTTCAGTGACGTCTCCCCAATCATAAGAATCACGAGTTGCTTTGATTTCCTTTTGAGTCAAACGTGATTTTTGCTTACTATCTGTATAGGCGAAACCTGTCACCATGTCACCAATGGCGTGTTCCCCTTCTTCTTTAGACAAGGCAAAGGTCACACCGTCCTTTTGAACAAAATAAAATTTGTCATTTTCATCAGTTACTAGGGCAGTAATAATTGTTCCAAGTAATGTATTCATCTTTTTTCCTCTAAAAAGAGAGTCGGACAAGGAAGCTAACATAGTCCATGCTCTTTTGCTTCTGTCCCACTCTCCTTATTTTTCATTGATTAAACAGTAAGGAGTTCTTTTTCCTTTTCTGCTGTCATGCTGTCAATCTTCTTAACAGCGTCATCAGTTGCTTTTTGGATATCTTTTTTCCAAAGTATTTCAATTGATCTTCTGTGATTTCTTTGTTCTTTTTCTTGTCTTCTTAGCTTCATCCATAGCATCACGACGGATGTTACGGATAGCAATCTTAGCATTTTCACCGACTTTTTTCACTTCTTTAGCCAACTCTTTACGCGTTTCTTCTGTAAGTGCTGGGATAACCAAGCGTACTACAGAACCATCATTAGCTGGGTTAATACCAAGATCAGATTCGTTGATTGCACGTTCAATATCAGCGATTGAGCCTTTATCAAATGGTGAAATCAAAAGGACACGTGCTTCAGGAACAGTGATTGAAGCCAATTGGTTAAGTGGTGTTGGGGCACCATAGTATTCTACAGTGATACGGTCAAGAAGCGATGCATTGGCACGACCTGCACGGATAGATCCAAATTCACGGGCCAATGACTCGTGTGAGTGGGCGAAACGTTCTTTTGCTTTTTCAATAATTGCGTTTGTCATAAATTCTCTCTTTCTTATTTGTGTGATTCTGCTTTGTTAGATACAGTTGTTCCAATTTGTTCACCAAAGATAACACGTTTGATGTTTCCTGGTTCATTCATATTGAAGACAACAAGGTCAATGTCATTATCCATTGAAAGGGTAGAAGCTGTGGCATCCATAATTTTCAAGCCACGTTTAATAACTTCCACGTGTGTCAATTCGTCAAACTTAACGGCATCAGCGTTTTTACGAGGGTCGTCATTGTAGACACCATCAACACCGTTTTTAGCCATAAGAATAGCATCAGCTTCGATTTCAGCTGCACGGAGAGCCGCTGTTGTATCTGTTGAGAAGTATGGTGAACCAATACCTGCTGCAAAGATAACAATACGACCTTTTTCAAGGTGACGAAGGGCACGACCACGAATATAAGGCTCTGCCACAGATTTCATATCAATCGCTGTTTGAACACGTGTATCAACACCGAGTTGTTTCAAACTATCTGCCATAACAAGGGCATTCATAGTTGTTCCAAGCATTCCAGTATAGTCCGCTTGAACACGATCCATTCCTGCTTCAGCTGCAGGTTCCCCACGCCAAAGGTTACCACCACCGATAACTAGAGCAATTTGAATACCTGAATCCGCTACTTCAGCAATTTCCTTAGCCATAGCTTGGACAGTTGGAAGATCAATCCCCAACACCTCGTTCACCAGCTAGAGCTTCACCTGAAAGCTTAATGAGGACACGTTTGTATTTTGGTTCTGCCATGATTTCTCCCTATTAACTATTTTGTTTTATGATTTGATTCTTAGCTGAGATTTATCTTTCCTAAGTCATCCATTACCAGCCTTTTAAGGTGGTTAAGGGGGCTCATTCGAGCATCTCCTTTTTATGATTAGGATAGGAAAATGGTTTCTTTTTTGCAAAGGAAACACTAAATCTTCATCCTTACTATTTTATCATAAATTAGGGTTTTCACCTAGTCAAATATTTAAAAAATATCCTTACAAGATGACCGTAAAAGTGATGGTGTCATTTTTATAAGAGGCAAAGATACGGCCCTTAAATAATTTGACCATGCTTTGGGCCATGGACAGGCCAATACCAAAACCTTTATGTTCCCTGTTATTATGGGATTCTTCAATACGATAAAAACGTTCAAAAAATTTACTATAGTCAACATCCTTACCATCTTTATAGGTGTTCGATACTTCTAGACGAGCCCGTTTTCGTGTCCTTCCAATCTGACGGAGCCTTACGGTTACTGTCCCTTCTGGATCACAATACTTGTTAGCATTGTCCACAAGGAGGGTTACAAGTTCAAAGAGGGACTTCTCCTCTGCTTTCACATGAATATCCGGTGTGATGTCCATAACGAAAGATTTACCATCTCGGACAACAGGCCCCTTAAAGTCCTCTGCTGCATCCTCAGTAATATAGGAAAAATCTACATCTTGAAGAACAATATCCGGCTGCTCCTCCAGACGAGAGTAGGGCTACCAGAGAATTGATTAGGGTGGTCAAACGTGCCACCTGGTCGTTCGTCGACTTGGTCCATTCGTTCTCTCCAGTCATGAGTTCTTGTAACTCCGTATTGGCAGAAATAATGGCCAATGGTGTCTTTAATTCATGACCAGCATTGGTAATAAAACGTCGCTGCTTTTCGTAGTTTCGAATGAAGGGACGAATGACAATTCCTGATAAGGCACTAACAATGATGACAAAAAAGATAAAGCCAAACATTGATAAAAGGATAGAAAGACTTAACAAGGCTTGGGAAGAATTATAATAAGAGGTCGTGTCCAGAAAGACCACAAGGATCTTATTTTTACTGACTTTACTAACCTGATAACTGAGATTAATTATTTTTTTTCTCTAATGGTTCCAAGAGTGCCTGTCATTCGGCTAGCTGCACGGGCATAAGTAGCGGCCTCTTCATCATTTATCAAGGAAGTATGACTGGTGTCCTGACTGACCACTTCATCACCAGACAAGGTCACGCTGAAAAAACGAAACTATCTGATGGAATTTCACGCCCTTGATTGGTCTCAATTTTTTTCGTTTTCCGAAACTACCATTATTTTCTGTAAGTGTGTTGAGAACCTTACTAATTTCCTGCTCCGTCTGAAAGGACCTCACAGTATTAATGATTCCCACAGTAGAGACCAAGATAAAGAGGATAGCCAAGGAAGCAATCGTAATAAATTGAAGTCGTAAACGTCTAAACATGGGCTACTCCTCTCTAATTGGCGAGAAGGCAAAAGTCGCCACCTTTTTCACCAAGAATGCTGATGTCAGCCTGGATGGCTTGCAATTTCTGACGCAGATAGGAAATATAGACCCAGACAATCGACTCATCCACATCCTCCTCATCCTCCCAGACGGTCTTAAAAAGGTGCTCAGTCGTTAATTTCTTGGCAGGATTAAGCATAAAGTGGGCCATTAACTTGGTCTCTCTGCTTGAAAGTCGAATGGCGTTCCCAGCTACCAACTCCTGCTCTTCTTGGTCCAAACGAACAGAACCAAGAGTCAAAATTTTGGCTGTGAAGCTCTCACTCACACGACGCTCTAATGAGCGCAAACGCGCCAAAAGTTCCTTAAGGGAAATAGGCTTGGTCAAGTAATCGTCTGCCCCAGCATCAAGCCCGGTCACACGATCATCAATTTCAGCCATAGCTGTCAACATAATGACATGCGTCCTGTCCCCAGAGGAGCGAATCTCTTTCAGGGCCTCGATACCTGTTTTAATGGGCATCATAATATCCATGATCATCACTTGATAGGCATTTTGTGCAGCTAAATCAACAGCCTCTTGCCCATTAAAGGCTTGATCTACCTCATAACCTTGATGCTCTAGGGCTGCCTTGTAAACTCGAGAAAGAGCCTCTTCATCCTCAGCTAGTAGAATTTTCAAAGCCATTCTAGTCCCCTCCTTCTTGAATTAAGTTACGGATGGTCTGCATGGTCAAATCGCATGAAGCTAATTCATCCGCACAGCGCTTAAGCTCACGGGTAATCATTTCTGGATTCTTGATGTCGTGCTTGTACTTCATCTGATGCTCCAAACTGGCCCACGAATCCTGAGCGATGGTCCGAAGCTGAACCTCAACAAAATAGGTTCCTCTCTCATTTCCTAGCACATCTGGAAACTCGGTTTCGATTTCCAAAATGAGGTGGTAAGAACGATAGCCATTGGGCTTAGCATTTAAAATGTAATCTTTCTCGTTATAGATAGAAACGCTAGGGATAGCCTTGATGACATCGATAGTCTTGTAAATATCATCGACAAAGCCACAAACGATTCGAATTCCAATACTGTCACGGATTTCCTTGAGAGCAGATTGGCTGGTTTCAGGCAAATTCTTCCTACGACACTTTTCACGCATAGAATCGCTTTCTTTGATTCGTGAAATAAAATGTTCATAGAGTTTAAAGCCTGTTTCTTTTTTGCTAGTAATATTAGCCGCAATAATCGGGTCTGTTATTTCTTGTAAAATCTTGGGGAGATACTGATCATATTCCCCATAAATACTTGGAGTTGACATATAAACCTCCTCTAATAGCGTTTCCTAATTATAGCATAGTTAGACTTAAAAATAAGGAATGAGCCAGACAAGAAGGACTCTAAAGCTAAGAAAAAAATCCAGCCGAAGCCAGATTCATTTTGCTTATCTAAGTTAAATAGCACAAGGCTATGCATCAAGTGATTTGACAAAAGGCCAGTTGCCTAGTTTGTGTGTTTCGTAGGTCAAAACCTTATAACCGCATTGCTTGTAGCCATTTTTCTCGTAGAAAGGTACATTGTAATCGCGATTGGTAATCAAACCAAGACTGTGACCGCCTGTACTACCTACAAAAGGTTCAACCCCTTCAAGCAAGAAACGACTCCCTATCCCTTTTCTTTGATAATCTGGAGTCACCGCCAACATCATCAAGTACCAGTCGTATTCTGCAGAATCTTCCAGATGTCTTTCGGACTCTTCAACAAAGTTAAAATACTTGAACAACTTAGTGATGCTTATAAAACTGAAAAGCTTGGTCGCCCCATTTTGAAGATAATTAAGCATAGAAATCGTCTGATGCTGTAAAATAGCTGCCGCAACAATGCGACCGTCCTTTTCAGCCACCAAACATGAGTCCCGTTTAATCGCCAAACGCACCAATATTTCCTGCAAGGCTAAGACAAATTCCTTATACTGTTCAGGCTTCTTTAAATTACTGGCAATCATTGAAAGATAGGGGTAATCTTCAAAGGCATCTGCACATACTTGTGCAACTTCCTGAACTTCGTCTAGTCTTGCTTTGCGATATTGCATCATAATCTCCTAATCTGTCTGTTTTTTTCAGTATAACACAAAACGCATGACTGACAGTCATACGTGCTATAGATTTTTGTAAAATCTTATAATTTTATAAGAAAAGTTTAGGCAACTTCTTCTGTAAATTGACTATTATAAAGATCAGCATAGAAACCATCTGCTGCCATGAGCTCATCATGATTGCCCTGTTCAATAATGTTACCATCTTTCATCACAAGGATAAGGTCAGCATTTCGAATGGTTGATAAGCGGTGGGCAATGACAAAGGAAGTACGACCTTCCATAAGCTTGTCCATGGCTTTTTGAATCAATTCTTCTGTCCGGGTGTCGACTGATGAGGTCGCTTCATCCAAGATAAGAAGAGGGGCATCCTTAAGAAGCGCACGCGCAATGGTCAAGAGCTGTTTCTGACCAACTGATAAGGTCACAGAATCATCCAAATAAGTATCATAACCTTTTGGAAGTGTGGTGATGAAGTGGTGAACACCGACAGCCTTAGCTGCAGCAATAACTTGCTTGTCAGAAATATTCTCTTGGTTGTAAATCAAATTTTCACGAATAGTACCTTCAAAAAGCCAAGTGTCTTGAAGCACCATAGAGAATTGATCATGAACGGTTTCACGTTTCATGTCGTTGGTATCCACACCGTCAATGGTGATACGACCTTGGTCGATGTTATAGAACTTCATAAGCAGGTTAACAATAGTCGTCTTACCAGCACCTGTTGGACCAACAATCGCAATCTTTTGACCTGGCTTAGCAAGAGCTGAAAAATCATGAATAATAGTCTTTTCAGGAGTATAACCAAAGGAAACATGATCAAAGACAACTTGACCTTTAGTATCTGTCAATTCAGCTGTCTTACCTGATTCGTCATCCATATCTTTTTCTTCCAAAAATTCAAAGATACGACCAATAGCTGCAGTGGCTGACTGGAGCTGTGTAATCCCTTGTGCAATTTGAGAAAGAGGTTGTGAGAAAATACGAACATAAGTCATGAAGGCTACCACATCACCAATCGTCAAGCTACCATCAATAACCTTAATAGCTCCCACAAGACAGACCATGACATAACCAAAGTTCCCAATGAAAATCATAAGTGGCATCATAATACCTGAGATAAACTGAGATTGCCACATCGATTTATAGAGCTTATCATTAAGCCCCTTGAAAGCTTGACTACTTTCTTCAGATGCATTGTAACTCGTTACAACTGCTTGACCTGTGTAGATTTCTTCAATATATCCATTAATGTTAGCCAAATTTTTCTTGTTGACGTTTGAAAAGGGGTTGTGAGAAACCCATGATGAAGGCTACTAGAACAAATCCTATCAAGACAGAACCAATAGCAGTGAAAGCCATAGTGACATTTGAGTAAAACATCATAATAATGGCTGCGACCAAGAGAATACTTGAAGTAATTAGGGTACCCAAACCTTGACTAAGAGATTGTCCCAAAAGGTCAACGTCATTAGTCACACGAGAGAGGGTGTCCCCTTGAGAATGACTGTCAAAATAATTAAGGGGAACACTGTTGATTTTCTTTTGGATAGCTGTACGAAAACGTTGTAGAAAAACGTTGTGTAACCGTCGCAACCGTAAAGCTTTAGTAAGTAACCCACAATCGCTAGAAATGGCATAGAGAACAGCCAAGGTCATAGCAATACTTGCTACCTTGTACCAAAT
>ENA-OQJV01000167-OQJV01000167.1-human-gut-metagenome-genome-assembly--contig:-NODE-167-length-9752-cov-2.531221_pt1 | contig 9752 bp, 9 predicted proteins | sample MGYA00242616_ERZ504783 | MGnify/ENA primary metagenome ERZ504783 (study PRJEB26092, sample SAMD00036360) | human gut metagenome | host: Homo sapiens | study: EMG produced TPA metagenomics assembly of the...
GCGTGCGGAGACCGCCGTCGTGAGGCCGAAGGCGTACGAAGGTACGTCGAGTGCCGAGAAAAGGCGGTATACGCTCCCTCGAACGATCAGAGCATGCAGGAGACGCTAGCCTTGGACTTCAGTGCCTTCCAGGGCTTGCTGGCGGATGCGGATGTAGTAGAGGGTTTTGATGCCCTTGCGCCAGGCGTAGATCTGGGCCTTATTGAGGTCGCGGGTGGTGGCGGTGTCCGGGAAGAACAGCGTCAGCGACAGTCCCTGATCCACGTGCTGGGTGGCCTCGGCGTACGTGTCGACGATGGCCTTCCAGCCGATCTCGTAGGCGTCCTTGTAGTACCCGAGGTTGTCGTTGGTCATGTAGGCGGCCGGGTAGTACACGCGCCCGATCTTGCCTTCCTTGCGAATCTCGATCTTGGAGGCGATCGGGTGAATCGAGCTCGTGGAATGGTTGATGTACGAGATCGAGCCGGTGGGCGGCACGGCCTGCAGGTTCTGGTTGTAGATGCCGTCCTTCAGAATCGCGTCGCGCAGGGCCTCCCAGTCGGCCGCAGTCGGGATCGCGATGCCGTACTGTTCGAACAGCGCACGGACCCGTTCGGTGCGCGGAGTGAGCGAACGACGACCATCGGTGTACTTGTCGAAGTAGTTGCCCTGGCCGGCCGGCTTGGCGTAGTCGCTCGTAGCGAAGCTGGCGAACGTGCGGCCATGCTCCACGGCGAGCGCGTGCGAGGCACGGTAGGCGTGGTAGGCCACGGTCATGAAGTACATGTCGGTGAAGTCGAGGCCCTCTTCAGAACCGTACTGGATGCCTTCGCGGGCCAGGAAGCCGTGCAGGTTCATCTGGCCGAGACCGATGGCGTGGCCCTCCTCATTGGCGCGGCGAATCGAAGGCACCGCGTTGATGCTGGTGTGCTCGGCCACCGAGGTGAGTGCGCGGATCGCCGTCTCCACCGTGTGGCCCAAGCCGCCATCCATCGCCTTAGCGATGTTGAGCGAACCCAGATTGCAGGAGATGTCGCGGCCGACATGCGCATACGTGAGGTCCTCGTTGTATGCGCTCGGCTCCTGAACCTGCAGGATTTCCGAGCACAGGTTGGACATGGTCACGCGACCTTCGATCGGGTTCGCGCGGTTGACCGTGTCCTCGAACACGATGTACGGGTAGCCGGATTCGAACTGCAGTTCGGCGATGGTGGTGAAGAACTTACGGGCGTCGATGTAGGTCTTCTTGATGCGGTCGTCGGCCACCATCTCGTCATAATGCTCGGTAACGGAGATGTCGGCGAACGGCTTGCCGTACACGCGCTCCACGTCGTACGGGCTGAACAGGGCCATCTGGGCCTTCTGTTTGGCCAGTTCGAACGTGATGTCCGGAATCACCACGCCAAGAGCCAGCGACTTGATGCGGATCTTCTCGTCCGCGTTCTCTCGCTTGGTATCCAGGAAGCGCAGGATATCAGGGTGGTGGGCGTTGAGGTACACCGCGCCCGCGCCCTGACGTGCGCCGAGCTGGTTGGCATAGGAGAAGGAGTCCTCCAGCAGCTTCATGACCGGAATCACGCCGCTGGACTGGTTCTCGATGTGCTTGATCGGGGCGCCGAGCTCGCGCAGGTTGCTCAGCAGCAGGGCCACGCCACCGCCGCGCTTGGAGAGCTGGAGGGCCGCGTTGATGCCGCGCGAAATCGACTCCATGTTGTCTTCGATGCGCACCAGGAAGCAGCTGACCGGTTCGCCACGCTGGGCCTTGCCGAGGTTCAGGAAGGTCGGGGTGGCGGGCTGGAAGCGGCCGGCAAGCATTTCGTCGGCGTATTCGATGGCCTGCTGCTCATTGCCGGCGGCGAGCTCCAGGGCCACAGCGGCGCAACGCTGCGGGAAGTCCTCAAGATAGAGGCGACCATCGAACGTCTTGAGCGCGTAGGACGTGTAGAACTTGAACGCACCAAGGAAAGTGCCGAACTCAAAGCCGGCGGATTCCACGTGCTCGTAGATGCGGTCGAGGAATTCAGCGGAGTACTGGTTGAAGACCGCAGGGTTGTAGTACTGGTTGCTGATCAGGTATTCGAGACGCTCGGCGGTGGAGGCGAACCGCTTGCTGTTGGTGGCCACGTGCCCTGTCACGTATTCGCGTTCGGCGGCCTTGTCTTTGTCGAACTGGATCTTGCCGTCGGCGTCATAGAGGTTGAGCATCGCGTTGAGCGCGTGGTAATCGTGCGCCGGGTCGTACTGTTCCGCTGCGGTGTCGGCAGTATTGTCGAGCGGCAGGCCGGTGGCGGTGAGGTCAGTCATTGGAAATCCTTGGAATATGGCAGAAGTGTGTTTACTCAGACAGTTGCTCCCCTCAGTCAACTTCGTTGACAGCTCCCCTCGGAGAGGGGAGCCAATACCTCGAGGGGGTCAAGATTTACTGTTCGGTGAAGAAGCGGACGAGGCCGTTTCGCACGGCGGCAGTGTCTTCCGGGGTGCCCATGAGTTCGTAACGGTAGAGGTAGGGCACCTTGCATTTGGCGGCGATGATGTCTCCGGCGGCACAGTAGGCCTCACCGAAATTGGTGTTGCCTGAGGCGATGACGCCGCGAATCCACTCGCGGTTGGCTGGATCGTTGAGGAAGCGTTTGACCTGAATCGGCACTGCTTTCTTGACCACGCCGCCGCCATAGGTGGGCACCATGATGACGTACGGTTCGCGGACGTTTAGCGCCGGGTCGGCGGCCCGCAACGGGATGCGGTAGACGTTGATGCCTTCGTCCTGCAAACGGCATCCGGCCACGAACCGTGCGGTGTTTTCGGAGGCCGACGAGAAGTAGACCAATGCGCCGATCGTCTTGCCTTCGGCCGCGAATTCGGGCTGGCTCAGACTCACGCGGACACCGTGGCGGCGGCGCGGTTGTCGGCGGCCACCTGCTGGGCGACTTCGCGAATCAGGTCGGGGCGGTAGCCGGTCCAGGAGTTGTCCGGCGTGATGACCACCGGAGCCTGCTGGAAACCGGCGGCCTGCAGCTGCTCAAGGGTGGAGGGGTTCTGCGTCAGGTCCACGGTTTCAAACGGCACACCCAGCTTGGTGAGCTGGCGCTTGGTGGCATCGCACTGCGGGCAATGCGGCTTGGTGAACACGGTGACGGTCATGGCGACTCCCCTTGATGTGGTTCTGATGAACAGTGAAGCGAAGGCCATATTACAGCGGTGTGATTTGAAATCAAGGCACTATATGTAGTGGCGCGTGTCACATAACAAACCTAGATATAGGGTTTTTCGTTGATATTCCGCCATTCCCATGCACCCCCGAAAATCGGCGTGCAGCGACCCGCCCAATCACATGTGGCATTGTTCACATTTGCGTTTGAACCGCTCTTCGACTGATCCTCAACCGCCCTGCAACCGCCATCTTGAGTTTCGAGGGGCTGTTTTGACCCTTTCCGGAGATCTATCTCCGTTTCGAGGGGCTGGTACTCAAGTAAGCGCATCCCCAAAATGGCGGAATGACGGTGGGGCGAAGCCGTTTATACCCGTGTTCTAGCGGGCCACCAGCCCCTCGAAACGGGAGTAAACCTCTACGGAAGGCCAAATCAGCCCCTCGAAGCGGAGAACGGATACCTCGGCACCCCGTGTGGAGCCAGAAGGCCCGGCCGGATGTCCAAACGAGCATCCGGCCGGGCCTTAAAAAGTAGTTGTTCAGTTATCAGAATCGATGCGGCGCGATACTACTCCGCGTCTTTACGGCTCCAACAGATCTTCGATGCGGCAGCCAAGCGTGCGGGCCAAAGCGAGCACGGTGGAGACGGCAGCTTTGCCAAGGTCTTTGCGGCGCTGCTCGTACATTTGGATGGAGCGCAGGGTAACGCCGGAGCGGCGGGCCAGCCCGGATTGGCTGAGTCCGGCGCGCACGCGGATCGTGTGCAGCCGGGAGTCGCCCTCGGTGCGATTATGGGCGGCCCGCTCGTCGTACACGTCGACGAATCGGCTTTCGTCGGCTTCGTGCAGAGTCGGGTACAGTCGCACGATATCGTCGAACGACAGCACATCGAGAATGTCCGCGAACCGCACTCCCCTGGCCCATTGGCAGTATGCGAGCGCCCAGCCGCCCCAGTATTCGGGTGTTGCGCCGGTGCGCAGTGCGACGGGCGGCATATCGATAATGCGGGCCCAGCCGGTTTGTCGCATGATTTCGACCACCAGCTCTTCGCCGGACATGCCGCACACATATTTGGGTACGCCTCGCCCGAAAAGCTCGGCCGCCTCGGAGGTGGCGAAGAAATCCGTGAATAGGCCGACCGGCAACCCGCAATCGTTCAACGCGTAATCGAAGGCGCCGGCCAAGTTGGCCATGGCGTCCGGCAGGTACGTCTCATCGTAGGCGGTGATCATCGTTGGTCACTTTCTCACGGATGATGTCGCGCATGAACAGGCCGTCGAGATCGGCTTCAGCGCTGTTGCGACGGTAGGCTTCACGAGCCGTGCGGTCGCGCTCGTTGCGCAATACGTGGTAGGTCGAAGCGCGGGCGACTTTCGCAGCCTTGGAACCGCAGCGCCGCGAATGCCCGAGGACTGGTGAGTACGATCTGCTTGCCGAGCTCACCCAACCGCATCACCTCGGCGAGTTGGTCGAGGGAAATCGCGTTATTGACAAAAGCGCGGGCAAACGAGAAATACGAATCGTCGGCACGATATCCGACGATGACGTCAGCCTGACTGGTATCCGGCAGAAACACTCGTTTCAGATATTCGATGCCTTGCGCGGCGACGGCGGTGGTCGGCTGGAAACGACGGTTTTCGACTAGCAGGGCCAACCAGTTCAGGATGGTGTAGGGCGGCTGGGACAGGTCCAGGAAGGTGAGCCCGTTGGTGGCCAATGTGTACCGATTCGCGAAACCGTCATCCAGTCCCGCGCACGCCCATTCCTTGGCCAGCTCGATGCTGCGCGTGCAATAGAATCCGCGGCCATAATCGTTGTTCGGCTTGCCCAACCCGTATTCGGGATGTTTGATGACATGCGAAGAGCCATGCCACAGATCGATTGCCAAGGTCTCCATTAGCCGGCTCCTTCTTTCTCCTTACATATTCTTGATTATATCACTGTGGTGATAGTCATAAGGGAAATGCGAGATGAAAGATACCGTTGTATACGTTCGTACACAACGTGAAATGTATACGAACGTATACAACACTGACGTCCGGAGTCATGCTCCGCAGTGGCGCAGCGGGCGCGCCACTACAATCGGAATATGGGACTGAAGACGTGGAAGAAGTGGACGGACTGGCCGCTGATGGTGCTGTCCGTGGTGTTTCTGGTGGTGTATTCGTGGGAGATTCTCTCCCGCACGCATATCGCGCATACGCGAGACAGCCCCCTCGTCAGAGGGGGCTGCATATCCGCTAAGCACTAGGTCTTAGCGTATCTGTTTTCTCTCAGGCCTCGGTCGGTGCATCGGCGGGAACCGGTGCGGCCACGGCCTTGCGACGCTTGAGGTACTTCATAATGGTCAGGACCTCGAGGCCGACTGCCAGGACAGCGGTCACGCCCCAGACCACGTACATCGCGATGCGCCAGACCGGGGTATCAACCTTAGGCTCACCGTTCTCGTACTGCCAACCGTTAGCGGTGGTGTACAGGATGTTGTGGGCGGCGGTGCGCATTGCCTTGACGGAGGTTGCGGACTTGTCGGTGATGTGGTTGGTGATCTTGGTGGTGGCCAGCATGGAATCGTTGCCGTTACGGATCTCCTGATCACCATTCTGGTAGCCGTAGCCGCCGAAGTAATCGGTCAGAACGAAGCCCTTGAAGCCCCACTCGTCACGGAGCACGGTGTTCAGCAGGTTGTTGGAGGCACCGGCATAGGTGTAACCGATGTAGTTGAAGGAGCTCATCACGGCCTGAGCGCCGCCTTCCTTCACGCTCATCTCGAACGGCTTGAGGTAGATCTCGCGGATGGACTGCTCGTCCGCCCAGGTGCACACCATGTTAGTACGATTGGTTTCCTGATCGTTCAGAGCGAAGTGCTTCATGAAGGAATACACGCCCTTCTCCTTAGCGCCGGCGATCTCGCTGGAAGCCATAACACCGGAGATCAGGGGGTCCTCAGAGAAGTACTCGAAGGTGCGGCCGGAGAAAGCGCCACGGTGGATGTTCATAGCCGGAGCGTACCAACCAGCAACGTGCATGTCATGAGCCATGTCGCCGATCATCTCGCCGAACTGCTTGGCCAGATCCTTGTTCCAAGTGCAGGCGAATGCGGTGGAAGCCGGGAAGCCGATGGAGCCAACGCCGGTGAAGTTGTTGTTCAGCGAGGCCGGGCCGTCAGCGTCGGTGAGCTGGATCTTGCCGACGGAGGAGACGGCCGGGGTGCCGTAGCCACCGTTGGCGATGAGGTTGTCCATATCATCGAAGGTCAGCTGGTCAAGCAGCTTCTCCCAATCAGCATCGTCGTAATCCTTGCCGTACATGTCAGCCAAGCGGAGACCATTCTTGGCACCGGTGGTCGGCATTTCGTCGGAATCATCGTTATACTTGGTCGGATCATAGTTGCCGTTGTTGGTGAAAGCAGCCTTGACTTCGTCGCTCATGGAGAAGTTGGTCGGGGCTGCGGTGGCTTCAGCGTAGTTCGCGAAGTGGTTGGCACGGGACAGATAAGTCACATCGTCAGCGGCATAGTCGAACTGGTTGGTAGCCACGGTCTGATCATCGTTGTGGGTGTTTGACTCGGAGTCGTAGGTGATGGTGTCAGCAACGTTGATCTTCTCGGAATCGATCACATGATGGGAATCGGACTGGATGGAGATGGCGTAATCACCCTTCTCCAGCACCCAAGCCTTGGCACCCTTGTTGTCATAGGAAGCCATATCGTCATCATCGAACTCAATCTTCACAGTCTCAGAGGCGCCCGGCTCAAGCTTCCCGGTCTTCTCGAAAGCGACGAGGTTCTTGGAGGCCTTCTCGATACCGCCATCGGTGTACGGCGGGTTGTAGTAGACCTCAACAACGTCCTTGCCAGCGGTGTCGCCAGTGTTGGTGACGGTCACATCAAACGTGACCTTGCCATCCTTGTGGGAAACGTCACCCATCTTCTGCTCAAAGCTGGTGTAAGACAAGCCGTAACCGAACGGATAGATGACCGTGTCATCGTAGTTGATCAGACCTTCATCGGCTGCAGTCTCATAGAACTTGTAACCCACATAAATACCTTCGACATAGTTGACGAAGGACGGAAGCACAGTACTTTCCTGACCGGTGAAGCCGGTGTACTTAGCAGCCAGATCGTCGACGTTATCGTAGACGAATGCACCATCGGCACCAACGGAAGACGAGCTGGCAGCAGCAGCGCCATCAGTGTTGTTGAACACTGGGGTCTTGGTCAGATCCTTAACGAACGTGTCGGAAGTCTTGCCGGACGGGTTGGTTTCGCCAGCGAGCACGTCACCGAGTGCGGAGAAGCCGGTCTGGCCTGCAGGCGGGCACCACAACACGGACTTGATCTGCGGGTAGTTGCTCAGGAAGTCGAACTGGAAAGCATTTGCACCGTTATAGACGAGCGTGACCTTGTCGAAGTTCTTGGTGACCAGGTCAATCATGTCGTGCTCAGTCTTGCTCAGCTGCAGGAAGTGCTCACCATCCTGGAAGTCATCATAATCCTTGGAGTTGTTCTCGTAGGTAATGGTTTCGGCCTTCATGTTGGTCGGCAGGTCAGCGCCTTCGCCGCCGACACGGGTAATCACCACAACAGCCTCATCGGAGAAGCTCTTGGCGTCAGAAATCAGCGAATCGGAATATTGGTCGGCGGAACCTCAGGCAGGGTCCAATCTTGGGCCCACATAGCAACAACCGGACGGTCCGCACGGTAGTCGGTGTACAGCTTGCTCAGATCGGCGTTGGTTTCAAGACCAGCTTCCTTCATGCCATCAAGCAGGGAAACGGTGTCGTACTGGTCAGACATGGAGCCGGAGCCGGTGCCTCCATAGACCGGGTTGGTGGAGCCCCAACCGAACACGTTGACCTTCTTGTTACTCAACGGCAGGTTGGAATCATCGTTCTTCAGCATGGTGATAGCTTCCGACTGCACTTCCTTGGCCAGCTCATTAGCCTTGGAAACAGTAGCGTCAGACAGCATGTACTTGGTGATCGTCGCGTTGTTCAGCAGGGTGCCAGCGGCCGGACAGCATCATGGAGATGGCCACGACGATGCCCCACCAGGGCACAATCCAGGATTCAGAGTGAATGAGCTTGCGAGAGCCCACGTTCTTGACCGTCTTCTTGTTGACGGCAAAGGTGATGATGATGGCCAATACCAGCAGCACGCCGATAACCACCAGATAGGGGACCAGCGAACCAACGACGTTCATGACGTCGGCCATGTTGATCTGCAGCATGGTGTTTCTCCTCCTTGTTTCTTACCAAACTGCGGCATCCGAGTCCGATTCATCGAGTTCGATCAGCGATTGCACGATACTGCCCTTGCACCGTGGTCATCGCATGAGATATGTCTGCTTGGCTCTCCATCGGGTTGCTACGCCGACACATCTTTGATGCCGATGATTCTAGGGTGGCAGATTCGCTTGGCCCGTACCCGCCCGCACACCTATCCTGTCATTTCGAGCGCATAATCTGCTACCACATTCGTGCCCATGACTCATCCAATATGACGTAAATGGCACTTCTTGATACGTAAACGGCATCTTTACCAAATTTCTGTCGCTGAACGCCCCAAGCACCACCCCAAAGACGCCACCAAGCTAGGATGGAGGGCATGAGCGATTTGAACGCGTTGAATCTTGAACCGGGCGAAGTGGTTGGCGGATACACACTGGTCTCCCGACTCGGCGCGGGCGCCATGGGATCGGTATGGCGTGTGCACGACGATGGCGGCACCACCTATGCCATGAAGATCCTACGCGATTCGCTGGCCGACGAATCGGGAACCCCGAACTCCGCCAGCACGGCAGCGCACGACCCGGACCTCAAACCCAACATCACGCCACGCGAGCGCCTACGTCGTGAGGCAATGGCTCTGAAGAAGGTCAATCATCCGGGCGTATGCGGCATTGTTGACATGGAGCTCGATGATTCATTGGCGTTCATCGTCACCGAGCTCATCGAGGGCCGTAATCTCAAGGAAGACGTGGAGGTCAACGGCCGTTATATCGGCGACGACCTGGAACGTCTGGCCCGCAAGCTCATCGACGCCACCAAAGCCGTGCATGCGGCCGGCATCGTCCACCGCGACATCAAACCCACCAATGTGATGGTCTCAGCAGCCGGCCCGGTGCTGGTCGACTTCGGCATCGCCATGGGCGAGGGGGAAAGCCACGTGACCCGCACTGGACTGGTAATGGGCACACCCGGATTCATAGCCCCCGAAATTATTGAAGGGGCTGAATCAGATGAAATGACCGACTGGTGGTCCGTAGCCTCCGTGCTCGCCTTCGCCGCGACCGGCGCACCGGTGTTCGGCACCAAACCGATGATGGCGGTGTTAGAGCGTGAAGCATCAGGCAACGCGAATCTCACCGGGCTGCCGGCCAGCACGATGGCCGTGTTCCGATCAGCGCTCAACCCCGATCGGTCGAAACGCTGCACGCCAGATCAGCTCTTGAATGCCATCGCCGTAGACGCTCTGGATCCCAACGTCTGGCAAGGCACGCAAGCCGGCCCATTCGCCGCAGGGGCCGTCGCCGGTTCGGCCGCCACAATCGCCACAGCTACGACTGACGGAACCGAGGCGATGCCCCCTTTTTGGCGCAACCGCCGACGCGGATAGCGATAATCC
>ENA-OQJV01000168-OQJV01000168.1-human-gut-metagenome-genome-assembly--contig:-NODE-168-length-9736-cov-2.152149_pt1 | contig 9736 bp, 8 predicted proteins | sample MGYA00242616_ERZ504783 | MGnify/ENA primary metagenome ERZ504783 (study PRJEB26092, sample SAMD00036360) | human gut metagenome | host: Homo sapiens | study: EMG produced TPA metagenomics assembly of the...
GAGCTGCGCCGTCTTGAAGCTGGTCAGCGTCTTGCCGCTGCCTGTGGTATGCCACACGTATCCACCCGCCTCGGGCGTGCCGAGTTTCTTCGGATCGTATTCGCTGATGAGAATGCGGTTGAGGATGCGTTCGGTGGCCGCGATCTGGTATGGGCGCATCACCAGCAGGTCATGCTCAGCGGTGAACACGCAATATCGTGTCAGGATATTGAGCAGTGTATGCCGGGCGAGGAAGGTCCTAGCGAAACCCGTCAGGTCGGCGATGACATGGTTGCGCCCGTCGGCCCACCAGCTGGTGAACTCGAAACTGTCGGAGCTCTTCTGCGAACGGCCGGCTGCGGGACGGCCTTCCATTTCATGGATGTGCTTGAAGCGCGTGGTGTTGCTGTAGTACTTGGTGTGCGTGCCGTTCGAGATGATGAAGATCTGGGCGTACTCATAGAGTCCCGATCCGGCCCAGAAGCTGTCACGCTGGTAACGGTTGATCTGGTTGAACGCCTCCTTGATCGCCACGCCCCGCCGCTTCAATTCGATTTGCACCAACGGCAGGCCGTTGACCAAAATCGTCACATCATACCGGGTCGGATGGCTGCCGCCCTCCTCCTCGAACTGGTGAAGCACCTGGAGACGGTTGCTGTGAACATGCACCTTGTCGATGAGACGAATGTTCTTCGTCGTACCATCATCACGGTTCAGGATCTGGATGTTGTCTTCCTGGATCAGCCGGGTCTTGTCCTCGATGCCCGCCGTCGAAGAGGCGATGACCTCGTGGAAGAAATGCGACCACTCATTGTCGGTGAACCGGACATCGTTCAGCTTCTCAAGCTGGGTGCGCAGGTTTGCGATCAGTTCGGATTCCGTATGCGCGGAAAATCGTTCATAGCCTTGGGATTCAAGGATCCGCAGCAGCTCCTCCTCCAGATCCGCTTCGCTTTGGTACGCGGTCTCACGGCCGTGGCTAGGCTCGTATTCGGCCACCACGGTGCTTTCCGCGCCCTCGGCCACGAGCTTGTACGACTTGCCACCATCCGGCAGATCCATATCCGACCGCTCCGTCATCATGGGCTCCTTCTTCATCCGTATTTATCCGCCATCCTACTCAAAGGAATTCGGATTCCGCAGCGCATATGGGATTCCTGGATCCTGCGGCTTATTCCCAATGCAGGGCCGTCCTGATTCCAGAGGCGTATGCCTCATTCGAGTCGAGGAAGCGACGAATCACCATGGCGTAGCCATCGTCGCCCTCGATATTCCGCACAAGATACATGAGCGCAAGCAGCGACGACGCCACGGATTTCTCGCCGTATTCGAAATCAGCGAACGCGGTTTTCATGTCACGCGTCATAGGCGACGGGATGACCATCTCCCGATGCCACAGTCTGGCATGATGCGAGCACAGATTGCGCAGATAAACCATGGCATGCACGACCTCCGAGGAAGTCCGCAGATTGGTGCGTAATCCGACTGATCTGTACAATTCCCTGAGCGCCTTGGCATCCGTGTGCAGGGAAAGCATTCGGGAAAGCGTATCGAACGGGAACGTCTCGACGGCCGCCCACACGGGCACCGGTCCGCCTTTGCGCCGGTAATGCCGCATGCATACCTCGTTGGACATCTTCATCCATTTGTCCATGTTGCGCAGCAGATTGTCACGCAACAGTTCGCCGCGTTTGCTGCGCACATCCTGATAGGATTCGGGATCCATATACGTGTAGGCGTTGCCGTCTGACGCCAGCAGGTATGCGATTCTCGAACGCAGGGTGAGTTCCACTTTCGCGGTGCCTTTGAGGATGATGTTGCGCAGCTTCTCGTCCATCGCATAGGGAACAAGGAAATCAACGTCCCGAGTGCCCGGCCTGTACCTGTTGTCGCCGGCCGCTGGGTTGACTTGAAAGGAACGGAAGTATCCCGAGAGACGGTAATAGTTGCAGTCGAAGAGCACCTGCCGCAGCTCTGCTTCATCCGTGATCACCAGGCCTCGCTCCGACATCAGGGCGATCATCTGGTCGATGGTCTTCGCGGGCTTGGATTCCGCCCCGATATGAGAAGAGCCCCCTGGTTTGAGCACTGTGAGTAGGCTTAGGGAGCTGCTGTTATCTGCCATGTTAGTCGTGTCCTCACATTTTGAAAAGTCTGCGGCGCGTCCCAACCATGCTATGCATCCCTATGGTCCGGCAGCCGACCATACACCACTCAACTGTCCCTATGATGGAACGTCACGCGGCGAGCTCATCGAATGACAGCAAACGGTCGCGGTAATACTCGTACTGCTTATGCCGGGCCTCGATCTCGGCGGGCAGGCCGGAACTCAAATCATTGGTGAGCTTGTCAAAACGATCCAGGATGGAGACAATGCGCTGCTGCTCCTCAAAGGGCGGCACGAGGATTCGCAAACCAGCGAGTTCGCTTTTATTAATCGCCGGGGTTCCACCTTCGTGCACAAGGCCTAGGATGTCAGCCTTGTGGGAGCATAGATAGTAATAAACATACTTAATCATGACATCGGAGTGCTTAGAACGCATGACATAGCACAACGGCCCACACCAAAAACGACTCGCCTGACTAAGCCCAACAAGCCACTTGCCTCCCTGCCCCCGGGAAGGAGTTGTTACGCAGTCTCCTTCCTCGCTCCATTCATTGACGAAACCAGACATGGATGTTCCCGCATTGACATAGGGATATTCCCCAAATTCGCCCGCAGTACCATTTTTCCGGCCAACACTTATCTTGCAGAGTTCTCCCAAACTAGCAATTAGGACTCTCTCGAATTTGAGCAGTTCATCACGGTAATGGGTATACTGCTTCCTCCGCGCCTCCAGCTCCGCCTCCAGCTCCGCCTCCAGCTCCGCCTCCAGCGAGCTGAACGAATCCAGAATCCGAACAATCTCCTCCTGCACTGGCAATGGAGGACGGGAACATGGATTTTGGCCATTGCATCGCCATTTACACGTAGCACTTTTGTACCAGTTATATATTCTTTTTCTGTGACTGGAACAGCTCCGATTGGAAGCAATAAGATATATATTTTGGATTTTGATGATGCCGGAAAATATAGGCGTCACCGCTAATAGCAATCGGCTCTTCGCCTAGCCATGCGCATGCCTTACAAACATCTTCTTCGTTTTCACTTGTCGTAGCTATAACCAGATCGCCTTTATATGCTTTCTTTCGTTTTTCAGCCAAGTTTGGGTCAATGAATGACTTCGTATGATCAGCAAATAAGCCATAATAGGTATAAATCTGTCCATAATGGATGCACCCGAATCCAGAATCTTGAAAATCCCTCTTCTGAATGCCATTACCTCGAATAAACTCACCTATTTCGCCCAACGTTTGGTGTTTCACCCCATCAGGACAATATTCCGCGATCAAATCGTCAATCCTGCTCATGTTCATGCTCCCGATACTGGCTGAAGGATAGTTCCATGTACTGTTTCCTCATTCTGTATTCCGAGGACTCTGGATACGTTAAGTCCTTGCCTATACGCGCAATAGGACTGAAATAGCATCCGTATGCTTCCAGCACTGGCGAATAGTCAGATGACACGGCGCAAGCAACAGAATTTCGGTTCCTTCCGCCATTCAGCGATAATCGGACTTCGCGAAGTGCTAACTTATTGAATCCTTTTTCATAAAAAGGTAATTCTCCCCACCGGCGCGGGCATGGGACTTATAGACAAGACAATCAGGGTCCTGGGCCTTGATCATCCTAAGCAATTCCAATTCAGCTTTGTTTAGCGGCGCAGCGTTATCGACCTTGTCGATTATCGCTTGTATCTCGAGATCACGAGCATCCACAAGAACCAATGGTTCTTGATCCATCAAGGTAGGCCATGTGCTGGTCGCATCATCGTACGCTTTGAACAGAATCACATCAGACGAAGCGCCGTGTTTTCTAATTTCAGCTTTTGCTGTTTCCGCACTGCTCGACCAATAAGACAAGCGCTGATTGCCGAATACGCTACTATAGCGCCCACCGGAAGGCAATCTCAGATTCCCCGCATGCAATTCGCTAACTGTTTTCCCGTACATCGAGTGACTGAATTCAACGCAGCGATAGAAGTCGAACTCTTGACTGCATGCCACAGGGATTTCGGGAAGATACTGTGTCCTACCAAAATAGCCCTGTGCCTGAAACGCTTCAACCATTTCAGCTCTCCAAATCCGCGATGATGGCGTCGATCTGGGTGCGGAGTTCGTTCTCTCGTGCCACGATGTCGGAGATCTGCCGGTTGAGTGCGGTGATGTCGATCTTCTCTCTCGTGTCTTTGGGTTGCACGTAGCTGCTGACCGACAACACGTAATCGTTCTTACGGATGTCTTCAAGCGAGGCAACGGCGGAGAAATGCTCAACGGGTTCGCGTTTTACATAGGCGTCCATGATGGCGGCGATGTCGTCGGGTGAAAGTTGGTTTTGGTTGCCGACGTGTACAAACCGTTCCGACGCGTCGATGAACAGCACGCTGTCGTCGTTCTTCGATTTCCTGAGCACGATGATGCAGGTGGCGATGGAAGTGCCGAAGAACAGGTTCGGCGGCAGTTGAATCACTGCGTCGATGAAGTTTTTCTCCAGCAGGTATTTGCGGATTTTCTGTTCCTTGCCGCCGCGGTAGAGCACACCGGGAAACTCGACGATGGCCGCGGTGCCGTCGGCCGCCAGCCAGGAGAGCATGTGCATGGTGAACGCCAGATCGGCCTTCGACTTCGGTGCAAGCACGCCGGCCGGGGCGAATCGCGGATCGTTGATCAGTGTGGGGTTGTCGTCGCCCTCCCACTTGGTGGAGTAGGGCGGGTTGGACACGATTACCTCGAACGGTTCGTCATCCCAGTGCTGTGGATTGATCAGCGTGTCACCGTAGGCAATGTTGAAATGGTCGTAGTTCACATCGTGCAGGAACATGTTGATGCGGCACAGGTTGTACGTGGTCAGGTTCTTCTCCTGGCCGAAAAACCCTTGCCGGACTTTATCCTTGCCCAGCACTTTGATGGATTGCAGCAGCAGGGATCCGGAACCGCACGCCGGGTCGTAGACCTTGTTCACTTCGCTCTTGCCGTGGGTGCGATGCGGGTCAGCAGCTCGCTGACCTCTGCGGTGTGAAGACTCGCCACCGGACTTGCCGGCGTTCGCCGCGTACATGGTCATCAGATACTCATACGCGTCACCGAACGCATCAATTGTGTTGTCCGCAAAGCTCTCCGTGCCCAAGTCCAGATTACCGATGGCGTTGAGCACCTTCACCAATTTAGCGTTACGTTCCACCACGGTATCGCCGAGCTTGCGGCTGTTCAGGTCCAAATCGTCGAACAGGCCGCGCAGACTGGATTCCGAGCGGGAGCCGATGGCTGAACCCTCGATATTCTTGAACACCCGCTGCAGCGTCTCGTTCAGGTTCTCGTCCGCATCGGCACATCTGCGCACGTTGGCGAACAAATCGGACGGGAGGATGAAATAGCCCTTTTCCTCCACCATCGACTTGCGCACCTGCTCGGCCGTGGCATCGTCCAGCTTGGCGTAGTCGAATCCGCATCGCCGGCCTGGTGCTCGTACCCGTTGAGGTATGAGGTGATGTCTTCGGAGATGAACCGGTAGAACAGGAACCCCAACACATACTGCTTGAAGTCCCAACCGTCCACCGAGCCACGCAGCACATTGGCGATATTCCAAATCGCCTTATGCAATTCCGCGCGCTGCGCGCTGCTATTCGTCATGTCATGCCTTCTTTAAAACCGTAAGTATAACCCCCAACGATACCAAGTGCGCAGGTTCACACACCGGTCGCGTTGTCTCAATGAAAGCGCGACGACTTCGCCGGGCTGCGATACTGGCGGTTCGCCACGGAACGCCGTCGCGTCCGATGCGCGCGGCACAATAGGGGACTATGACTGATGCTGAAAACACCAAACCCGAACTGCCCAAGAACGTTCGTGTTCGCTTCTGCCCGTCGCCGACCGGAACCCCGCATGTTGGCATGATTCGTACCGCCTGTTCAACGTGGGCGGAAGCTCGCGCCACCGGCGGCACGCTGATCTTCCGTATCGAAGACACCGACGCCGTGCGTCGACTCCGAAGAAAGCTACAACCAGATTCTCGAATCCCTGCGTTGGCTGGGTATCGACTGGGACGAGGGCATCGATGTGGGTGGCCCTCACGGCCCGTACCGCCAGTCCGAGCGTACCGCCATCTACAAGGATGTTGCCGCCAAGCTGCTCGAAGCCGGCTACGCCTACGAGTCCTTCTCCACTCCTGAGGAAATCAAGGAGCGCAACCTTGCCGCCGGCCGTCCGGCCGAGTTCGGCTACGATGGCTACGACCGCAACCTGACCGATGAGCAGAAGGCCGCCTTCCGCGCCGAGGGCCGCAAGCCTGCGCTACGTATCAAGATGCCTGATGAAGACATCGCCTTTGACGATCTGATTCGTGGCACCATCGAGTTCAAGGCCGGCTCCGTGCCGGACTACGTGATCGTGCGCCCGAACGGCGACCCACTGTACACGCTGACCAACCCGGTCGACGACGCGATGATGGAAGTCAACGTCGTGCTGCGCGGCGAGGACCTCCTGAGCTCCACCCCGCGCCAGATCGTGCTTTACCGTTACCTTATGGAACTCGGCATCGCCAAGGAGATGCCGCTGTTCGGCCACATGCCGTACGTGATGGGCCAGGGCAACAAGAAGCTCTCCAAGCGCGACCCAGAGTCCAACCTGTTCAACCACCGCGACAATGGCTTCATCCGCGAGGGCCTGCTCAACTACCTGGCCCTGCTCGGCTGGTCCATTGCACCGGACCGCGACGTGTTCTCCATGGACGAGATGACCGAGAAGTTCGACGTGCGCGACGTCAAGGCCAACCCGGCCCGCTTCGACATCGACAAGGCCATCTCCATCAACGCCGAGCACATCCGTATGCTTGAGCCCGAGGACTTCCTGCGCCGCTCGGTGCCGTACCTGCACCGCGACGGTGTGGTTTCCGCCGACAACTGGGATGCCCTGACCGACCGTGAGCGTGAGGTGCTGACCGCCGCCGCTCCGCTGGTTCAGCCGCGCGTGCGCCTGCTGGGTGAGGTTGCCGGCATGGTCGGCTCCCTGCTCTCCACCGAGGGCTACTTGGAGCCGGCTGACGACGCCAAGAAGCAGCTGAAGGATTCTGCCGGCGAGGTGCTGGACAAGGCCATCGCCGCACTCGAGGCTGTGGATGAGGCTGACTGGAAGACCGACAACCTGCATGAGACCCTGAACAAGGCTCTGGTTGAGGAGGGCGGCTACAAGCCGCGCCTCGCTTTCGGTCCGGTGCGTGTGGCCATGTCTGGTCGTCGCGTGAGCCCGCCGCTGTTCGAGTCCATGGAGATCGTCGGCAAGCCGGTTTCCCTCGCTCGCCTGAAGGGCCTGCGCGAGCACCTGTGAGCTAAGGTTCCTTCCGTGCTCGGCTGAGCTGTAAGGACACTCAAGGTGGGCGTCTGCATGTGCAGATGCCCACCTTTTTCTTGTATTCAGTGATGAGCTGGAACAGCTGGAAGCTTACGCTGCGCCGCATGCCAGTGAGAATATGTACGAGGTTGAACATGGCTGGTTTGTGCAGTCGAGTATCCCCTGTGTGCCTTGTAGGTGGTTTCGCCTTCATGCGTCCATGAAACGGTTGATAGGTAACCGGGCGGCGGTCTTTGACGTGACATTGCATTACAAGCATCGCGACGCGCTCGCTGTCGCAAGGGAACATAAGCGCCTCATTTGGTTCTTGAAGGCTGATTTGCCGGCTATGAATGTGCAAGGCAAAGATCATTGCCTCATCTGCAATTTCATCAGTGCATTAGATGGTAATTCATCAGTAGTGCTTACTGATAATCCGTCAGTAGAGTTCATGCCAATTCATCAGTAGTGGCAGCGTAGCACTTGAAATCGTTGAAATTCCGCGCGACACGCCGTAAGTTGCGTAAGGGTGAATACTTGCGTATATTTATCACTCGTTGCGCGGTTCACCGAGCAGCCGGTTGAAAAACTGAATATGCCCCCATCGTCTAGCGGTCTAGGACTACGCCCTCTCACGGCGCCAACACCGGTTCAAATCCGGTTGGGGGTACGACGAACAACTCCTTGGAGTTGCTACGCCAAGCCAAATTGGGATGTGGTGTAATTGGCAACACAGCTGATTCTGGTTCAGCCATTCTTGGTTCGAGTCCAGGCATCCCAGCCAATGACCCTCGCGGAATGCGAGGGTTTTTTGTTTTCAGGGAAGTAGCCGCTTGAAAAGCGACTTCCCTGCATATGAGTGCGCATAAGAGCGCTAAGAGCGCATACGTGTGTATGAAAGTACGAGAACGAAGGAGATCGAAGTATGTCCGCTGGGCAGCAGGCTGTACCGGCAAACAACGCCAACAATGCAAGCAATGAAGGCGCTCAGAAGAAGCACATGTCTAAGGCGGCCGTCGCCATTATCGCCGTGGTGGTCGTGGCCATTATCGTCGTGGCCGGTGTGTTCGGCTTCCGCGCCTACTCCGATGCTCAGTACAACAATGCAGTCGCCGCTTGCGCCGCCGCTTCCGAAAATGTGCGCAACGCCACTAATGACTACAACAACTTGGTCAATGGCGATGCTTCCGAAGCTGCTGCGCTCACCAAGAAGGATGTAAAGGATGCCTCCACGCTGGACGCCCTCAACAAGGAACTGAGCGTGGAACTGCCGGTATACGAAGGCTGCGTAGCTGACGACACTGCCGGCTTCAAGTCCGCTACTGCGAAGCTCAACGAGCAGGCTGATTGGTACAAGGCTTATACTCAATCGCTGCAGAAGGCTGTGGATGCCGTGAACGCTTCCAAGAAGTAAGCGAGCACAGCCTCACCATTGTCGTCAAAGCCGTCTTGCGGTTGCGCAAGGCGGCTTTTGCTATTTTGCTCAATCGGCTTGCTGCTGTAATGCTGCTGCATTGATTGCGTCGAATGCAGGTAAATTCGTCTTACTTTTTTTGCGCAGTTTTTCCCTGCGCGTGTCGCGATGATGCGAATATAGATGTGAAGGTTAACAACGTAGTCGTTTATTGGGTTTTGTGATTTCACTCACGTTGTAATTCAATGTCAAATATGTGGCGATTCTCCGTATTTGCTGAGATTGCTATTAAGAATAGCTTCTTGTAAAGTGTCTTATCGTAATTGCGAATGCGTATTCTTCAATGAAGAAGGCATCTGCTTCACCTCGAAGAAGAGATTAAGGAAAATATAGTTAATGAAAAAGAAGAAGACTATATCGGCTGCGCTGGCAACAGCGTTAGCCTTAACCTGCATGGGCAGCGGGGGAGGTACTGCGTTCGCAGTGCCCCTGTCTGATGCTGACTTGCAGACTTTGGCAAGTCAGATTCAGCAAATCAACGATACTTCTGATTCTGCAACTGCTTCCGAGACTCCTTCCGCACAAGCCGATGCGGTTGAAGGCTGGACTATTGATTCCAACATCGCTCAGGGCGACGAAATCCTGGAGATGGCAAACGGTTGGCTGCACCTCAAGTCCACTGCCTCTAACGGTAATGCGGCAGCGAACCCCAGCTCCAGCAACAACTGGCCGGCAGTAGCCGTATGGGGCACAGATTACGACTTCTCCAAGGCCGGCTCCTTCCACGCCACCATCAAATCCCCGCAGGAAGGCTCCGCCAACCGCTTCGGCTTCTACCTGGGCTACAACGACCCGGGCAGCGGCCTGTTCATCGGCTACGATTCGGACGGCTGGTTCTGGCAGACCTACACCGGTGGC
>ENA-OQJV01000170-OQJV01000170.1-human-gut-metagenome-genome-assembly--contig:-NODE-170-length-9664-cov-1.696341_pt1 | contig 9664 bp, 9 predicted proteins | sample MGYA00242616_ERZ504783 | MGnify/ENA primary metagenome ERZ504783 (study PRJEB26092, sample SAMD00036360) | human gut metagenome | host: Homo sapiens | study: EMG produced TPA metagenomics assembly of the...
AATCAACACTGCATAAGAAACTATTGATTTCAATTTAGTCACGTTTGTCACCTACTTTCATCTGAATTGCAGACAGAATTGCTACCATTATAAGAATACATACAGACAATGCTGCTGCATAATTAAATTTCGGTGTCTCTACAAAGGAAATATTGTAGATGTAGTGTGCCAATGTCATAGTTGACTTACCAGGTCCACCTGCTGTCAGGTTCATAGACTCATCAAACAACTGAAGTGTTCCTGAAGTTGACATAATTGCTGTCATAAGGATTGTTGGCTTCAGAAGCGGAATTGTAATCTTTATAAACTGTTTAAATGGTGTTGCTCCATCGATATAACTTGCTTCATATACGGAATAATCAATATTCTGTAATCCTGCAAGATAGAATACCATATTGTATCCTGTCCATCTCCAGATCAAAGCTATAACAATTACCCAACGAGCCGGCCATGTACTCTGGAACCAGTCGACAGAGGATAATCCAATTCCTGTAAGAACTCTGTTCACAACTCCGTCCGGAGCAAACAAGGACTTGAAGATCATAGAGTAAGATACAAGTGATGTTGCACACGGAAGGAAGATCAATGTACGGAAAAGACCTTTACATCTGATCTTTGGACTATTCAAAAGCTGTGCCAGGATCAAGGCAAGAACAAGCATGATCGGCACCTGGATAATAAGATACAGAAATGTATTGACAATGGACTGCTGGAATACCTTATCCATCATAATACGTTTATAGTTACTGAAGATCGGATCCGCAAACCTCATGTTTGCTCCGGCACCTGTCTGTAAAGAAATGATAAATGCGCGGATCATCGGATAAAAACTCATGACAGCGATCATAATGGTTGCCGGTGCCAGAAAGATCCAGCCGGCCGCTCTTTGTTTCGCTACCAGAGACATGCCACTTTTTTTGGAATTCACAGGAACTCCTCCTTTCAAACATCTAAACCTTTACATAAGACAAGGGACTGCATGCAGTCCCCTGCCCTGTATTTCATTAATATTTCAGCTTTACTCTGTCATCTTGAATGCCAGTGTATCCTGTGCTTCCTGAAGTGCAGATTCTTTATCTGCGCCGTTTACAATATTAACAACAGCTGTGTTGATGCACTCTCTTGCCTCATAGTGGTACGGAGTTTTTGTAAATTCCGGAATGTGTGAAGAGTACTCTACAATTGTTGAGAAGATCGGCTGGTTATTGAAGAACTCGCTTGGCTCATTGTAAACCTCAGACTCACCAGCCGGCAGGTAGCAGGAAATTGCACCTGTTTCCGGAAGGATTGCATCATAGAAGTCTGTGCTGGAACCAAATGTGCTTGCAAGGAAGTCCTCAGCAAGCTCTACATTCTTGCAGTTGGATGTAATGTACCAGGAAGATCCGCCATTGTTTGCATAGTTTGTAGCTGTATCAACATCGTCTACTTTAGGCATTGTTGTGATCTGCCACAGACCCTTCTGATCTTCTGTAGACATCAGAGTAGCTGTGATCCAGTTACCATTTACAATACCTGCTGCCTCACCGCCTGTAATAGTAGCGATATATTCATCCCAGTTATTTACAAGTTTAACAACGTCATTCTTAACCAGATCTACATAAAGATTGATGCATTTCTCTGCAACTTCATTGCCTACGATGTAAGCTTCGCCATCTTCGTTTACGAAGTTAGCTCCGCAGGACTGCATCATCATCATCAGAGTATCGCCACCTGTAGCTTCACTTGTAAGAAGATATTTTCCGGTTTTTTCATGAACATCTTTACCGATTTCCATGAACTTGGACCATGTGATATCTGTCAGATCATCAATAGTATATCCTGCCTCGTCAAGGATATCTGTACGATAGCATGCAATAACAGCACCATTATCAAACGGAACACCATAGTGTGTATCATCTACCATGGAATAGGACTGTTTCAGTTTACCAAAATCATCCCAGTTAATGTTGATATCTTTCAGATCTGTGAATGCATCCGGATAGCTCTTCAGATATTTCTGATAGCTGTTGTCCTGCATAAGAACGATATCAGGAAGTGTGCTGTAATCGCCTGCATTTGCTGCTGTTGTCAGTTTAGTCTGGCAGTCATCAGAAGATGTCTCTACGATATCTACAGAAAATCCCTCATGATCTTTTGCATACTGATCTGCTGCGATCTGCATGGATTTGATGTTGAAGTTCTGATCCCACGCCCATACAGTTAACTTGTTGTCATCATCAGATTTCGCAAAAACAGCTGTAGCTGATCCTGCAAAGGATGCTACCATAGCACCGGTCATTAATACTGCGAGTAATTTTTTTCTCATATTTATATCCTCCTTTATTAAGCTTATTCTTTCTTCCGAATCGCTTGTAAGTTGATTATAGCATCCGATTTTCAGGTATAGTTTGCATAACCGCACACATAATGTGCAATTTCGACCATTTTATGTATTTTGCACTATTAAAAATATTTAAAAATATATTTTTTGTTCACTTTCTCATTTACTATGTTTTTACTATGTAATTTTAATAACAAAGGCCACTTTCATGGACAAAAAAATATATATTTTTGTCTTTAAAAATGACCTTTGTTATTATTTCATAAATTTTCCGTTCAATTTTTGTACATATTTTACAGTTTTTAATTCATTTTATGCAAAATAGACTTTTTCAGGATATTGTGTTTTCATCGCATGAAGCAGTTCCTCATTAAGATCAAGAAGCAGTTTTATTTTGTGCCCGTCTTCCCGGATGATCATTGTATAATAAGGAGTATCTTCATCATAAGAGGTATAATCGTATTTTTTCAGCTTCTCCGTTCCACCATTCTTTTTGTACCTTGCAACACTTTCATGCCAGTGCGGTGCCACTGTCTCCAGATTACTCAGTTCCAGTATATGAGCTGTTTTGCGATACTTCTTGCCATAGATCACATCTATTTCAAACTGACCGTTTTCCATCATGTATTCATAATCCTTCTGACTGAATATATCAAAGACAAAATACAGCCCCGCAAGCAGAAATCCCGGAAGCATAAATGCCTGGGAAATCGTGATTCCCATAACCACAAAAAGCACTGCAAAAATAATCATTACCACACACAGGACTCCGGACATACTCTTTTTCTTTCTTGATACCTGCTCCACAATCTTATAGTTCATAACTTTTTTACCATCCTTCCTCTGAATGAATATCGAAATCCAAAAGCTGCTGTTCATAATTCTCCGGCCGTTTTCTCCATTCAACCGGAGTCACTCCCACTTATCTGTCTGAAGTTCCGGTTAAACGTTGAATTGGTCGTGAAACCACATTTGTGCGCAATATCTGCCACCGGTATATCTGTTTTCTGCAGAAATTCACAGGCAGTATGAATCCGCACAGAATTAATATACTCCAAAGGACTTACTTTCATATGCGATGTAAATACTCTTCTGAAATGAGTTTCACTGATGTGACAGATTTTCGCCAGGTCCTCAATCCGAATGTCCTCCATATAGTGATAAGAAACAAAATCCAGTACACGGGTGATCATATTTGTAAGTTTCCCTGTTTCCTCTTCCACCCTGTCTTCCGGTGAAACCCGGTTCAGTCTGGCAATTTCTACTAGTAATGCCGCAAGAACTCCACTGGATTCTTCTAATATAAAATTACTTCTCCCTCACGCATGATATTCATGATCTTAAGAATTTTTGCAGCTATAGAGGGGGACTCATTCTCTTTCAGAAATAAAGCCTTAGAATATATTCTCTGAATCATTTTTTCAGCCTTTACCGGATTGTTCAGAAATTTTTTCATGAAACCTTCCACATCTATGAAAAGATACTCCCATTTACTGACCGTACCCAGATCACTGTTAGTCGTATGAGCATAATTGGGTGGAATCACCGTAAATTCTCTTCCCGAAAACCGCATTTTAGCCTCACCAAACGCCATAACTCCATCCCCTTCGTAACAGAAACCAATCTCCAGATAATTATGAAAATGAAGATAATCCACATCATTTCCATAATTCTGGACCCACTTCTGTCCAAGCAATGCAAGGATGGGGCTCCCCTCCGGCATCTTATAATATCGAAGCTCCATTTTGGGTTTTCGTTTTTTTGCCACAAATATTCCTCCGTATGTTTTCTGTTCCAATATTTACTGATCTTTCTGTTATATTACAGCCATACATAAAAAAAAGCAACCTGCAGGATAACAATACTTGATAACTCTTGTTTCTGCAGATTGCAATTTTTATATCAGCTATTTACTTTTTATCTGTTTATTCCTCATCCAGGTAATATCTTCCATATGCATCTGCCGCTTTGATTGCTGCAAATACAGTTTCCGGTGTAACTTCAAATGGCATGTTGTGAAGTGTATCATTCTCCGCACATGCAGTTGTGGCAACTTCCATAAGCTGCTCATCAGTTACCTTCCCAGCTCCAAGCTCTGCCAGAGTAACAGGAAGTCCTACTTCAATGCACCATAAGATGATCTCTTCCAGATCTTCCTGGGGAATATTCTCCAGTACCAGCTGTGTGATGGTTCCGAATGCAACTTTTTCTCCATGATACATATGATGGCATTCTTCCAGTACAGTAAATCCGTTATGGATCGCATGTGCACCTGCAAGTCCTGCACTTTCAAAACCAATTCCAGAAAGAAGTGTATTAGCCTCAATCACTTTCTCAACTGCCGGTGTGCATACGCCTGCTTCCAGAGCTATCTTAGCTTTTACGCCCTCATCCATCAAGGTATTAAAGCAAAGTTCAGCCAGTGCCATGGCAGCCTCTGTTGTCTTACCTCCTGCACAGGAAGTTGCTCCGCTTCTCTTGCATGCCCTTGCCTCAAAATATGTTGCCAGTGCATCTCCCATACCAGCCACAGTAAGACGAACCGGCGATTTGGTGATGATATCTGTATCCATCAGAACAAGATTCGGATTCGCCGGAAGAAACAGATATTTTTCAAAAACTCCTTCTTCTGTATAAATAACAGACAAAGCACTGCAAGGGGCATCTGTAGATGCGATCGTCGGACAGATAAATACCGGTGTTCCCGCATAGTATGCAACTGCCTTCGCTGTATCAAAGATCTTTCCTCCACCAATACCAATGGTAAGATCACACTGCTCATCTTTTACGATCTTTACCAGACGATCAATCTCACTGTTACAGCATTCTCCGTTAAAATAATCAAAAACCACCTCACAGGTACTCTCAGCAAAGCTCTCTTCGATCGTTTTACCGATTCTTTTATATCCGCCTTTACTGATCAGAACCAACGCTTTTTTTCCGCTCTTTGCAGCATAAGTTCCAAGATTCTTCATTTCTCCCGCACCCTGTAAATATTTGGACGGACTGATTAAAATTTTCGCCATTTTATACTTCCTTTCTTTGTTTTCAGAAGTCAGCCTCCGCATCCGGCTTTTTGTATTTATATTATAATTGCTTGTTATTTTTTTATGCAAGGAGTATTTGAGGTATTTATGCAGCATAACCTGAGTTACTGTTACTGTTCACTCTGTTCCTAGTAATACGTTTTGTAATCACATAAAAGTCAGTTACAGGCAGTTTTCCCTTTTCACCCGGAAGGCTCCTGATTGCTGCAGTTGCCTCATAACCATTCATGACAGGCATTTGGATATCCATAAAAATAAGATCATACGAACCTTTCGGAGAAGCTTCCACTTTTTCAACTGCAATTTTCCCATTTTCTGCCGTTTCCACTTTTGCACCTGTCATCTGCAAAATTTCACCAGCAATTTCTCTGTTCAACTCATTATCCTCAACCAGCAGAATCCTTTTTCCCGTGTAGTCTGATTCTGACAGCTTCTCCAGATAATTTCTTGCTATTTTTTCTTTTCTTCCTGAAGTAAACTGCCGCAGTGTTGCCGTCAGCCGGGAACGGAACAGCGGTTTTGCAATAAAAGCATCTACACCTGCAGCCTTTGCTTCTTCTTCAATTTCGCTGAATTCATAGGATGTCAATACAATGATGGTGATCTCTTTCCCGATCCGTTTCCGGATCTGTCTGGCAGTTTCTATACGATCTATCTCCGGCATCTTCCAGTCCAGGATAACAGCAAAATAATCATTTTTTAGCTCATGACGTGCATAACAACATTCAACAGCTTCCCTGCCAGAGAGAACCCATTCACCTGTAATACCGATTTCTTTCAGTGTGGCAATTGTACTTTCACAGCATGTCTTATCATCATCCACAACCAGAACCGGCAGATTCATCAGATTTTCATCCTGTTCTTTTTCTTTTTCCTGAAGTTCCAGATAAATTGTTACCGTAATTCTGGTTCCCTTGTGTAAGGTACTGTCCACTTTAATATTACCATTCATCAGGTTCACAATATTTCTGCTGATTGCCATTCCCAGACCTGTTCCCTGGACTCTGGTTGTCCGATGGTCATCTGCGCGGCTGAAAGGATCAAACATGATTTTCTGGAATTCCGGTGACATACCGATCCCATTATCCTCAATCGTAAATTCATAGCATCCAAGTTCCGAAAATCCGTTTGGCTTTTCCTCTATAGAAAAAGTATATTCCCGCCATCCGGTGTATACTTGACCGCATTACTCATCAGATTCACAAATACCTGCTGGATTCTCAGGCTGTCACCACAGACACTCTCATGTTCAATGTGATTAATGTGTATATCTAAATTGTGTTTATGTTCATCAATCACCGGTTTTGTGAGTGTTATAAGATTATCCACCAGATCTGGCAGATTGAAATCCTCCTGTGCCAGCGTCATTTTTCCACTTTCAATACGTGCCATATCCAGCACTTCATTAATCAGCCCCAGCAGATGACGGCCTGATTTTGTAATTTTACTGAGACATTCAATGACTCTGTCCTGGCTCTCAATATTTGCTCCTGCAATTGCTGTCAGGCCGACAATGGCATTCATCGGTGTCCGGATATCGTGTGACATATTGGAAAGGAATTCTGTTTTCGCACGATTTGCATTTTCTGCGGACCGGTAAGCCTCTTTCAGTGCCTGACGGGATTCAATCTCTGCTTTCTTCTCCTGTGTCACATCCATGGATGCCAGCAATACCTTTTCCAGCTTTCCATTCTTCCATTCCAAAGGAATATAAGAAGCGATTTTATAAGTCTTTTCATCCAGGCTGCAATACTCAAACTTATAAATATCATTTTCACTTTTCAGTTTTTTCCGAATATTATCCGGGGCTATCAGGATATCTATAGCTTCCAATGGTTCCAGTGTCTTATATTTTTCAAGAACCTGCATCTGAAAATCATGATAAAATCCCAGAGGTTTATATATCATCTGTCCATTCAGATTGTAGAATTCATATCTGTCATTTTCCAGATCACAGACAACAAAGCGGTCAACCAGACGCACTATGCTCTGGATCAGCTGCTCCATGGAAGCATTATCTGCTGCCATCTGCAGATGCCGTGCGCTCTCTACCTTTGTCTCTGTGATATCACGCAGAAAGATCATGGCATATTCTGAATCCTCTATTTCGCCACGTATGACCACATTGCGGACCCATCGTTCTTCTCCATTCAGAGTGATACGGCACTCTAAAGCCAATTCGGTTTCCAGCCCCTTCAGCCTTTCTGCAATATAACCACGGTCGTAAAAAGAGGATACCGCCTTCTTATCTGTCTCCACAACATAGGAATCCACAAAATGCCGGATCAATTCATCCCACGTATGACTCTGTTCAAAGACGGTCATCAGGGACGGTTCAACCTTAAAGGTATCAAAAGTATTCGCTTCCAGATTCACATAATACTCGCACAAATCTGCTTTCGTAAAAGCCCGGTGGAAAGCAGCAGATTTTTGTGCCTGCATGATTTCTTTTTTCTCCCCATCAATGTTAATAAAAATCCCGGCAATCCTGCTGGCAGAACCATCCAGACGGCGTATTACTTCTGCCGATGCCCGAAACCACTGGTATTGATTATCCTTCATTCTCATACGATACTCTACCTGGTATTTTATCTGGTTCGTCTTATCCTTAATTGCCGCCTGAAGCTGCACCATTACTCTTTCTTTATCCTGTGGATGCAGAAGATCTGACCAGGATTCCAGTTTATTCGGAAAGTCCAGGGTGTCATGATAGCCAAGCATTTTTCGGTATTCATGACTCCAGTTTGCATTCACAATCTCACTGTTTTCGTCACAGTCAAAATACCAGAAGCCGGAATAGATAGCCTCATTGAGCAGTGCCAGATTTACATGATCCCAGTTGACCTGTACGGACATAACCCAGATCTGTCTGCCCGCCTCATCTGTCGCATCCTCTTTACAAAGCCGTACATTATTCACTGTACCGTCTGCTGCAAGGATCTGTGCTTCCCCTGTTCCGTGAAGCTGCAAAAAACGGTCTCGCTCCAGTATATCTTCCTCGTCATAAAAGAAGTTTCTCAATGAGCCTTTTGTCTGTTTCATGAAAGTATCGAATGTATATCCTGTACTATGCAACAGCAGATTACTCACAGACAAAATAGACAGGTTTTGGTCATAAAATCCTGTCATTATACCTACCCCACCATTATTTTCCAGTGTTTTCTGTACGGCCTGTGACATGGCCTGTGTCTGCCCCGTTACAGTCTCACCTAATGAATATATTTTGTCTTCATAATTTTTCATTTTATAAAAGTCCTCTCTCCGTCTTATGCCTTCTTCATCCTGCTTTTATCTGTATACAGAAAACCTGTCCCTGCTAGTTTTGTTACCCATTTTTGCATACAAAAGGACATCTGCCAAAATCTGCCAGTGTCCCTACTATATTCTTTAAAATCACACATCTATATCGGCTTTGTGGAAAAATCCACCGAATAGGTGACTTTTTCTTCTTCCTTTTGTTCCCATACCCTTCCCAGCTTTTCTGCCCGTTTTTTTAGTTCCTGCTCCGCCTTGTCAAACGTCTCCCGGTCAATAATCGCCGGGTAATACGCATCCCCGAGGTAATGCCTGTTCTGCAATAACCGTTTGGCAGAACCATGCCAGGTCTCAATCCCTGCCTACTTTGCGGCCGGCATCAGGGCAAGCCCCGATAAATAACCCCGATACAGTTTCCTAACCCTTTCTGCCTGCTCCTCATCAATGACTGCACGACCATCTTCAATCCGGTATCCATATGGTGTATGTCCCATCCCATCACATCCTTTCCCTGAGCGTAAGCCCGCATTTCATCTGGAATCCTATCCCGTTTCTTGAGTATACGGTGATCTGCTCCACAAACCGTCCAAAAAGTTCCCCGTCAAAGGCTGTGAGCATCTCCCCTTTCTCTGCAAATTTCAAAAGTGCCTCCACTTCCCCGGTCTTTACCATTTCCCCGTTTACAGAATGGGAAAGCCCGTTCTTTTGCATCTCCAGTTCCGCCGCTTCCTGTAATAATTCGTTGTTTTCCTTATTAAAAAGAGCAGGTTCCAGATACCCCCTTCGCCATCAGGCCGGTGAGTATCTGTCTCTGCTCCGCATTTTTCTCCATCCTCAATTCCAATTCCTGTATCATGCCGAAACTGTCCGACTGGTCCATCTCCCTCAGACTTTCCAGCAGGGGCCTCAGCACAAACCTACGTCCATAAACCAGTTTGTTCATCATCGTCACGAAGGCTTTCTCCACATCCGCATTGCGGATGAATTTCATGGAACACGCTGTGACGTCATCGATATCGTTTCCCGCTACGCACCATCG
>ENA-OQJV01000171-OQJV01000171.1-human-gut-metagenome-genome-assembly--contig:-NODE-171-length-9654-cov-2.351947_pt1 | contig 9654 bp, 11 predicted proteins | sample MGYA00242616_ERZ504783 | MGnify/ENA primary metagenome ERZ504783 (study PRJEB26092, sample SAMD00036360) | human gut metagenome | host: Homo sapiens | study: EMG produced TPA metagenomics assembly of the...
AATTCTATTTTCTACCTCCTGATTATTAATTTTTGTCATTATTGTACTGTTTTAGGTTTGTACTGCCTCATGATTATACTGATTTGTTCATCTTTTTATTCATCTGCTGTCATACTTATGCTTTCAATCACTTTTTCTGACACAAAATACTGACAATTGTAAAGAAATCACCTGTTTACTAAATTCATCACGATTAACTGCAAAAAAAACTAATTCATTTTCTTCTTTATTCCAAACACTCAGACTATCTATATATGATACTTTTGGAAACTCTTTACAGCTGTAAGCGGGACCATCACTCATAGTTTTCATCACAATACCTTTTGCATAGTTTGCAAAATAATAAAAAGGATAGTATATTGTCTGCAACCAGTGATTTCCTCCCTTTTCAGTCATTATGCAAGCACTTATGTTAGTAAGTAAAGACTGGCATGCAATTTTAATTGCATCTGCATTCCTAAGAATAACCATCTGCATCTCTGCAAAAAGCAAAGCATCTTCAAGAGTATATATCTGCTCACTTATTGCAGGGGCTATCTGCCATGGTTCTTCATTTAATTCATTATTAACAGTATTGCTAGGTACAGCCCATACTCCCCACTCATCAACACTGAATTTCATATCTTTTTTTGACTTCTTTTTCTGTTTTATGACCTGGGCTGCGGATCTAATAGTATGGATATATTCTTCCATGTCAAGCGATTGAGCAAGAAATCCCGGTGTTCCCTTTTCCTGGCCTGCATAATACTGATGTAACGCAAGATAATCTGCAATATCATATGCCTTATCAAGCACTTCCATATCCCATTCCGGATAAGTTTCCATGCTTGACAATGAACTTCCGCAAACAATTAATTCAATTTCCGGATCTATTATCTTCATCACTTTTCCTGTCTCTGCCGCAAGTTTTCCATATTCTTCCGCTGACTTATGTCCCACCTGCCAGCTTCCATCCATCTCATTTCCAAGACATCAAAGCTTTATACCATAAGGTTTGTCTACTCCGTGCATTTTACGTAAATCGCTATACTCTGTACCACCCGGAAAATTACAATATTCCAAATAATGTGCTGCATCCTCAACTCCACGAGTTCCTAAATTCACTGTAAAAATAGGATTAATATTAGCTTTCTTTGCCCATTTCATAAATTCATTTGTTCCAAATTCATTTGTCTCAATGGATTTCCAGGCTAATTCTATCTTATGAGGTCTTTTTTCTTTAGGTCCAACTCCATCCTCCCAGTGATATGCAGAAACAAAATTTCCTCCCGGATAACGAATTGTAGTTACATTCATTTGTTTTACTTGTTCTAACACATCTTTTCTAAATCCGTCTTCATCAGAATTAATATTATCCGGCTCATATATTCCTGAATAAATAACTCTTCCCATGTGCTCGAGAAAAGAGCCAAATAACCGAGAATCCACCTTATCAATTTGGAAATTTTTATTACATATAATCTTTGTAATTTCCATATTATTCAACTCCTATCCTTTTAATCCGCCACTACTCATGCCTTCAACAAAATACTTTTGTCCAAACATATATAGAATAAACATTGGAAGTAATGAGACTAGAGCTCCTGCAAATGCAGCTCCATACTCTATTGTATTCTGTCCGATAAACAATGCCAAACCATTTGCAAGAGTACGCATTTCTGTACTACTTGTAACAATCATAGGCCATAACAAGTCATTCCAAGATCCATTTACGCTTAGAATAACAAGTGTAATTACAGCTGGCTTCACCTGTGGAAGCATTATCTTCCAAAAAATACCAAATTCTGTTAAACCGTCTATTCTTGCAGCTTCTGCCATCTCTTTTGGAATTCCTGTAAACGCAGCTCTCATCATAAAAATTGATCCTGCAACAGCTACTCGTGGAATTATAAGACCCCAATATGTATCATACATTCCCATTTTATATACAACCAAGAATAACGGAACCATAATAACCTGAAATGGAACCATCATTGTTGCAAGTGTCATAAGAAACGAAGCTGTTTTGCCCTTAAAATCATAAAATGCATATGCATATCCCGCCATACTATTCACAATAACCGCTAACGCTGTTGTTGCACCTGCATAAATTACAGAATTCATGATGTAACGAATAATATCTATTCTTCCTTGTACATCAACAAAATTTTCCAATGTAAATGTTTTCGGAATAAATGTAGGTGGCCATGATATAATTTCTTTCTCCGTTTTAAATGCACTTAATGTCACCCAAACAACTGGCACCAAAACCATCATAGCTATAATTATTAGAATTAAAGCGACTGGTATGTTAAAAACAAACCTGCCAATGCCTATTGTTTTTTTCTTTTTCATATCATCAGTCCTCCTTTACCATTCTTTTATACATCAAAACGGTAATGAACATGATGATAATGAAAAGTACCACCGACATTGCCGATGCATATCCCATACTTGAGTTTGATGAGAATGCTCTGGAATATATATAACTAACTGTTGATTCTGTTGTATAATTTGGTCCACCATTTGTTGTCACATATATAATATCAAAAATCTGAAGCGCTCCAGCAAATCTCGTCATCATAATATACCAAAATGTAGGCCTTATAGAAGGAACTGTTATATTAACAAATTGAAGTATCTTTCCTGCACCATCCATTTGTGCTGCTTCATACAACGATGGTGATACTTGCTGAATTGCTGTAACATAAATTATTGCTGAAATACCAAAACTTCTCCATATTGATATGAACGAGATTACAAAAATTGTAAGTCCCGGAGTATTCATAAAGTTAATTTTTCCTAATCCCATGGACTGTAATACAGCTGTTATAAATCCAATATTTGAATGAAGAATCATTCTCCACATAATGCCAATTACAGTTGCAGAACAAATTACTGGGAGGAAATACACTGCACGTAAGAACTTATTCCTTTTATTATTTTTACTTATAAACGCCGCAATTATCAAAGCACCAAACACTTGAACAGGAACTTCTATTCCAGTAAAAATTGCTGTCACCTTCAAACTGTTTATAAATCGCGGATCATGAAATGCTTCAACAAAATTATCCCATCCTATAAATGTTGCATGATTCATTGTAATCGGTACATCAAAAAAACTTAATCCAAACGCCATAATTAAAGGAATTATACTGAACAATATCAATAATACTATTGATGGAGCTATAAACAGATATGCACTTCTGGATGGCTTATTCCAATACCTTTTGATTTTTTCCATCACTTATTCCATCCTTTCTATTCGTAAGGGTGACTATTTAAGCCACCCTTACTTGTACTATAATTTGACAATTACCGCTATTTGTTATACTTATCAACAATTTTCTGAGTTGCTTCCTGTGCCTTTGTTAATGCCTCCTCAACTGATGAATTACCAAATGCAACTGAATTAATCATTTCCGGAATAACATCTGATAATACTGCATTAATTCCAGGGAAATTTGAATCAACTATGAAATCTGTTGGTGCTTCAGGATTTGCGGCTGACATAGCACTAAGTTTCTTATTAGCTTTATACTCATCATTATTCTGCACTGAATATGTATATGCTGGGAAACCATTCTTAAGTGACCACTCTAATGCCGGACTACTTCCATCTTTGTCCTGTGTATTCCACCACTCAATAAACTTGTAAGCAGCTCCTTTTCAGCATCACTTGCAGCTGTTGTAATTCCAAATCCGATTACTTCAACTGAATTCATATCACCTGCATCGTCTTGTGGAATAAGACCAATACCATAATCAACACCAGCTGTATCCAGACCTGCTGTAACCCATGGACCACCAACTGTTATTCCGACCTGACCCGCACTTACCATCGAATCAGTATCAGCCTCTACCGGATTATCCCCCTTATCGATCATATCTTTATACATATTAAGGAATTTCTCATAGCCTGCATTATTTTCAAAATTAGCTTTCCACTTGCCATTGTCATCTGTTACAGCGAGTCCGCCAAACCTCTGCATAATATGTGCAATCTGATATGCATAATCGTATGAAATACCTGAGCCATATATATTCTTACTAGAATCAGTTATCTTAGCAGCATCCTTTGCCCATTCATCCCAATTTACAGGAGGTGTTTCAGGATCAAGCCCTGCCTGCTTAAATAAATCTTTATTCCAGTACATATAATAACCCACTACCTGAAATGGTACAAAATACGTTTTGTCATCATCTGAACAATAATCCAAATATGATTGGATAAAATCCGTCTTATCAAGATCTGTTTTATCGAAAACATCACTTACATCTTGTAAATAATCCCCATATGTAAAACGATAGGCGCTTGAGCTTAGTATCATTGTCGGTCCCTCACCTGCAGCAAATGCTGTAGAAAGCTGACTATCAAAATCTGATGAAATATCCATTTTAACTTTTATTCCATCCTTGTTTTCTTTATTAAACTTGTCAACCATCTTTACAAGCATATCCCCGTCTGCTCCTGTAAAGCTATTCCAAAAGTAATCTCTGTCCTTTTGATGAGTCTGACTTTTTGTTTTCTGTTGCATTGGTTGTTCCTCCACATCCAACAAGTGATGTAACCATCAACGCTGACAACCCCAATGCCATAATTTTCTTTAACTTAATCATATAGTCTCCATTCCGGAATACCTGGAGCAATCTACCTCGTCAGGTATCTTCTCCATACTTCCTCTATTTGCTTGTTTTGTACACGTGTACGTTGCCTTATATCCATAATATAACTCCGCCATCTTGTATTGTCAATATGTATTTACATTTTTGTTGTTTTTGTTATTATTTTAGAGGTTATTTTGTTTATTTTTCATAATTTTTCATTTATATCCATTTGTACTCGTGTACATATTAAGCGATAAAAAAAGCAACCACATCTCGGCTGTCCTTTTTTTAGTAATTATTAACTTTATTTGTAGAAAATATTTTCAAGCATAAGTCCCTTCTTGAATTTTCTGATTGTTGTGTCATTGTCGACAAATACAGCCTCTATACTCATCATGGTAACTCACTCATCCATCTGCTCAGCTGTAAGGTCATATGTGAACACTGTATGATGTGCTCCTCCTGCAAGCATTCATGCCTCTGCACCTGTATAAAAGTCAGGCTGTGGTGCCCAGAAGTTTCTTTAATACTCAAAGATTGCCAAAAGGTGTAACGATTACCTGATAATTCTTTTCCTCAAGGGATTTCTCAAATCCGAGCCCAATCTGTACCTGTACCGCTACATGCTTTTCAACTTCTAAAAATTTCTACGCTCAAGCAGAATGTCGTATTTATCATAGTACCCATCTACGAGTGCGTTTGTATCCAACTGTGAAACTACTGTAACATACTCTGCAATTTTATTTAAATAGTATGCATCCATACCCTCATCTGATTAAGTCCTCGATTTCCCCACATATAATATGGTATAGCCCTTGCTATTACAGACTTTTGTCTAGGTGGCTTCTCAGAATACAGCGCATCTGAGCTTTCAAGTCTCACTGCAGGAATATCTAAAAGAACCGCACCCTTTAATGTTCCCTCAGCTTCTGTTTCAATCTGTGCTTCATTAAGCCTTGACACATCTATCATCAGACTCTGCACATCATCATCATTGTCCACTCCTTCAAAAGCGTACACTACCGGACCTCTTTGCAAAGCTGCACATCCTATGTCCTCTCTTACCTTTGTATTGGCATATATTACACGGATATCCATATTGAAGCTGATTTCTATAACATCGTTGTCATGCCATTTATTTTTTATATAGATATAGCCATCCCTATAAGAATAGAACACATTTGCTTTTGTCTCACTATTCTCTTTTAACCTCATGCCATTGAGTGTCACCTCAAAGCTCTTCAGATATCCCGGAATATGTATTGCAACAGCAAATTCATCGCCTGTCTTCGGCGTAATGCTGTATGAAACATGTCCCTTCCACGGATATTCACTGACAACCTTTATATCTGCTTTTTTAAGCCGAGCCTCCTGACCGATGAAAAGATGTGAATAGATTACATCATCATCCTCATCCCACGCATATCTGCCCAGAGATGTAACCATACGCACAAGATTCGGAGGACAGCATGCACATGCATACCAGCCCGGTCTTTCAGGAATGACATGCTTATAGCCAAATATTTCACCTGATACTCCGGGATTTACCTCAAGCGGATTCACATAAAAAAATCTCTTTCCATCAAGCTGCATTCCACTTATAATTCCGTTGTATAATTCCCTCTCCATGACATCTGCGTATTTGCCGTTTTTGCTTATTTTAAGCATCTGCTTTGCAAAGAAAACAAGCCCTATCGATGCACAGGTCTCAGCGTATGCCATATCATTCGGCAGCTCATACTCCTTCGTAAAGGCCTCTCCCTCCACTGTTGAGCCTATACCTCCTGTTATATACATCTTCTTTTCTGTCATGTTATTCCACAGTCGCTCACAAGCAGCAAAAAGCTTTTCATCGTGCTCCGTTGCTGCCAAATCTGCCATGGCTGTATACATATAGACAGCACGCACACTGTGTCCTACCGCTTCTTCCTGTTCATAAATGGTAGCATGGCTCTGGTTATACTTTATATCCTTAGGAACCATTCCAAAATGATTCCAATCACGCTTTGCGGCTTCCTCAGCAAAAAAAGCAGGATTTTTCCCCCTCTCCTCAAGAAAATATCTCGCCTGCTTTTTGTAGGCCTCATTTCCTGTTGCATGATACATGCGCATCAGACCTATTTCAACCTCCTGATGCCCCGGTATTCCGGGCAGCTTGTCAGGCCCGAATCTGTCTATGATGTGTCCCGCCATGCCTTCCATAACCTTAAGCAGCTTATCCTTGCCGGTAGCCTCATAATATGCGACAGCAGCCTCCATCATATGACCTGCACAGTACAGCTCATGACACTCAAGCAGATTCTGCCATCTGTGCTCAGGCTCTTTTATTGTGAAATATGTATTCAGATATCCATCCGGCTGCTGTGCTGCGGCGATAATATCTATAATGTCATCAGCTCTCTTTTCAAGCGCAGCATCAGGCTTTATTATCAGAGAATATGCCACTCCCTCAAGCCATTTTGCCACGTCACTGTCCTGAAAGACCATACCGTAAAACTCGCCCTGTGAAAGGCCTGCTGCAATCTTAAAATTCTCTATTGCATGACTTTTTTCCACTCCAGGCTGTCTGTCATTAAGCACGTCTTCCTGAAACGGAATGACAACATCTGTCACAAGCTCCTGCATATGTCCCCAAAACGGAACCTCTATTTTTATATTCTTTAAATCCATATTCTACTCTCTCCATATAAAATACTTCAACCATCAAAATTGACCAGCCAATATTTGCAAGCATCATAAAAAGCGATTTTTCTTTTAATACATAACTATTCAGAACCACTTGAGGAACAGAAAAACCTGCTTTTTATTCCCCGTGATTCTGAATAGCTGTTTTAATATTATTTCGATAATCTAAGTGTAACAACACTGCATGCCGGAAGAGTAACCTTCACACCTGTCTGTGTATTTTCATATGCTGTGAAATCCTTCTCATCCACTACCTCAGGTGCTTCAAAGGTATTGTGTGCATCCATGGCACCTTCGATGTATCTGGCCTCACTTACACTGTATTTGTCACCCTCATTTGTGAGCATAATATCAACATCCTCTGACGACTCAAGAGAATTGTTTGTAAGTGTGACTGTGATCACTCCATCCTTATCCTCTGATACAGACTCAAAAACCTTCGGAAGCTCATTCTTTCCTGAACCAACAGTAGCTCCTCCTACAAGAGAGCTGTCCAAAAGAGCTGCGCCCTGATGATGTCTCATCATATGGAATACATAATATGTAGGTGTCTTTATCATCTTATCGCCGTCTGTGAGCATTACAGACTGAAGCACATTTATAAGCTGTGCAATACATGCCATCTTCACACGGTCGGAATGCTTGTTGAAAATGTTTAATGTCATACCTGCAACAAGTGCATCACGCATTGTGTTCTGCTGATATAAGAATCCCGGATTGGTACCAGGCTCCACATCTGACCAGATGCCCCACTCATCAACAATAAAACCTATATTCTTATCAGGATCATACTCATCCATTATAGCTCCATGACGATTGATGAGCTCCTCCATGAAATATCCTCTCTTAAGAGTCTGATAAAAAAATATCCTCTGTAAAAATCTGTCGCACTTCCCTTGATATTCCAGTCATCCTCTGTCTCCGGAAGTGTGTAATAATGAAGTGATAATCCATCCATCTGACCATGTAATCTAGGCTCACAATGATCGAAGCATGTAGCCATCACCTTCTTTGTCCACTCATAGTCATCCACATTTGGACCACAGCAGATTTTATTGATTGGCTGATTGCCTGCATAATTTCTGACATAAGTCTGGTATCTGCGGTATTCATCTGCATAATGCTCAGGACGCATGTTTCCACCACATCCCCAGTTCTCATTTCCCACACCGAAGTAGTCAATAGTCCATGGGTCTTCGTGTCCGTTTGCCTTACGCAAATCAGCCATAGGTGATACTCCGTTAAATGTGATGTACTCTACCCACTCACTCATCTCGCGCACTGTTCCGCTTCCTAAATTTCCGTTCACATATGTCTTACAGCCCAACTGTCTGCAAAGCTCAAAAAACTCATGTGTTCCGAAGCTGTTGTCCTCAACCACACCACCCCAGTGTGTGTTGATCATCTTTTTTCTCTTCTCCTTAGGACCGATACCATCCATCCAGTGATACTCATCTGCAAAGCAGCCACCCGGCCAGCGGAGCACAGGTATCTTCATTTCCTTTAATGCATCTACAACATCAGTACGCATGCCGTTTACGTTTGGTATATCTGAATTCTCCCCTACAAATAATCCCTCGTAGATACATCTTCCGAGATGCTCTGAAAAATGTCCATAAATTTCCGGAGCAATTGTACTCTTTTTATTCTCATTATTTACAATAATTTTTGCCATATTTTCTCCTTTATCCCTTATACATTATTTCTAAGTTATCCCTTAACAGCTCCTGCAGTCATACCATCAATGATATATTTCTGGAAAATTAAAAAGATAATAAATATCGGTAAAATACCAAACATCGAGCCTGCAATAAGTACATCATAATTGTTTCCGTATGGTGAGAGAAGACTCTGCAGACCAACTGGAAGTGTGATTTTATCAATTGAGTTTGTTACGATCATTGGCCAGAGGAAGTTATTCCAGCTCTGCATACCCTGATAAATACCCATAGCAGCGAAAGAAGGTTTCATCAAAGGAATCATGATCTTAAAGAAAATGCCATATTCTGTACATCCGTCTACTCTGGCAGCATCCAGGAAATCTTTCGGTATTCCCATCAGATATTGCCGGAAAAAGAATACCAGCATCGGTACAACCAGATACGGAAGAATAATACCCCACATATTATTAATCAGACCCATTTTTACGATCAGTCTGTACAATGGAAGTAAGATTACTTCTGTAGGAATCATCATTACAAGTAATACGCAAAGGAATAAAATATTTTTCCTTTGAAATTGTACATTGCAAATCCATATCCTACACATGCACTTAAGAACAATGCCAGTCCAACCTGAACAATTGTAATAATCAAACTATTTTTATACCATATGAAATATGAGTTCGCACCGCTGAATAACATTTTGTATTCATTTAAATTC